>OGLL01000004.1_pt1 | contig 168830 bp, 136 predicted proteins | sample 1572901 | NCBI WGS metagenome assembly OGLL01 (sample SAMEA2581980, study PRJEB24529) | metagenome | biome: Human gut stool | place: China | collected 2011
TGTGTCATAAGTCTAAATAATGGCAGCCGAGGACGGGCTGAAAGCCCAAAAGCTCCTAGCCCAGGGCAGCGCCCTGGGTAATGTTGGCAAAAAACAAAGTCGCCCTGAAAGGGCAAAAGCTTTGAAATAGAAAGCTTTTGCCCTTTCAGGGCGACTTTGTTGTATTTATTCTAAAACCCAGGGCGCTGCCCTGGGCTAGGAGCTTTTGCCCTTTCAGGGCGTATGGGATGTGGCTTATGACACACCCTCTTTTTTTATATATTTTATCCAGAATATTATTCTGCATCCTCAGCCTTCTTGCGGCGAGATACGCGCTTACGCTTTGGCTTCTCATCTGCGGCTGGAGTCTCAATCTTTACACCTGCCAACTCTGGGTCGATGAGGATACGGCCACAATACTCACAAGGGATAATCTTCTTGTGCATCTTGATATCCAACTGGCGCTGAGGCGGAATCTTGTTGAAGCAACCACCGCAGGCATCACGCTGCACGTATACGATGCCCAGTCCGTTGCGGGCACCCTTGCGGATGCGCTTGAAGCTGGCAAGCAGACGTGGCTCAATCTTCTTCTCAAGCTCAAGAGCCTTCTCTGTAAGGCGCTCCTCCTCTTCGCGGGTCTCTGCCATGATGTCCTCAAGCTCAGAACGCTTCTCTACCAATCCGTGCTCACGGTCGGCCTTCTGCTCCTCAGCCTTGTGAAGGTCGTACTCACGCTCACGCATCTTTGCCAAGCCCTCGCGAATCTTCTTGTTGCAAAGCTCGATTTCCAGCTCCTGGAACTCGATCTCCTTGCTCAGAGTGTCGTACTCACGGTTGTTGCTCACGGTCTCCAGCTGGCTGTGATAGCGCTCCAGGCTAGCCTGGGCGTCAGCAATCTCTGCCTGCTTCTGAGCCACTGCGTGGTCGAACTGCTCAATCTCGCGCTGGATGTTCTCAATGCGGGTGGTGAGACCTGCAATGTCGTCTTCCAGGTCCTGAACCTCGAGAGGAAGCTCACCTCTCAACTCACGATTCTCGTCAATGCCTGACAAGGTTACCTGAAGCTGGTAGAGAGTCTTCAACTTCTCTTCTACCGTCAAATCTGTAGGATCTTTCTTTGCCATAATTTCTTGATTTTATCTTTAAACCTTTATTTTCTTTTTTATTATTCTTCTTGATGCATTTTGTGCGCACCGGGTTTTAGGCACGGCCAAGCATCCCATCCTATAAATAGATGATAGGATTGGTGTTGATTTCCGAGATGCAGCATTTGGCATCTGGGAAATTCTCGAGGATGATGCTACGGAAGATTTCGCTGGTAAACTGCTCACTCTGGTAGTGGCCGATGACGCAGATCTGAATCTCCTGATCGTGCCCGAAATACTCATGATAGCTCATCTCGCCCGTGATGAAGGCATCCGCCCCGGCTGCTATCGCATCGCCCAGCAGGAACGAACCTGACCCGCCACAGAGCGCCACCTTGCGGATAGGACGGCGCAAGAGCTGGTTGCACTGCACGCACTCCACACCGAAACGCTGGCGCAAGAGCAGCACCAGGTCGTCGGCAGCGATACCCTCGGCAAAATGCTCCTTCACCTCTTCCGAAAGCTTGCCAGCCCGGGCAGCCTCCTGGATATCCTGGTCTGAGATTTCTCCCATCACACCGTTTCCACCCTTCACACCATCCACTTCCTTCTCGCCGCCGAAGAACTGGAGGTTCTTCAATCCCAGCTTCTCGGCTATCTTGAAGTTCACGCCGCCCTGGGCAGCATCCATGTTGGTGTGCATGGAAACTATCGTTATATCATTCTTGATGGCCTTCACCACCGTGCGCTGCACGTAGTTCTCATCCGAGATTCTCTGCAGCTTGCGGAATATCAGCGGATGGTGGCTCACGATGAGATTGCAGCCCTTCCGGAGGGCCTCATCCACCACCGCCTCGGTGACGTCAAGACACAACAATGCCCCTGACATTTCTACCGCCTCTGTCAATCCAACTTGCAGGCCGGCATTATCATATCCTTCCTGCAAGGGCAGAGGCGCGTAATGTTCAAGGGCATCAACTACTTGTTTTATTTTCACGCTCCTAATATGTCTTATTCTTAAATTTAGGCTGCAAAGTTAAGCATTTCTCATGAAATTAGCAAGAGTTTCACTAAAAAATTTCAAAAAATTATGGAAGTTGCCGTTTTTTTTATTATTTTTGCACCTATAATTCGCTAACTCTTCTTCCAGAAGGGGGAAAGAACGGACTAAACTATGCAACCCACACAAGGGCTGGCTATATAATAAACTATAAAAATTGAAAGCTTATGTATCATTCAGAATTACCTTGCGATTTCGCACTTCCGGCAGAATGGGAGCCTCAGAGCGCCATTATGCTGACCTGGCCACATGGTGGTACAGACTGGAAACCCTATCTCAGGCAGATAACCAACACTTATCTGGAACTTGCCGACATCATCACCCGCTACGAGCAGCTGCTTGTGGTTACACCCATCGTGGAGAGTACCCGCAGAATGCTCGCCGAACGGCTCTCGGAGGGCCAGATGAACCGCGTACACCTCTACGAGATGGACACCAATGATACATGGGCGCGCGACCACGGTCCTATCAGCATGGTATCGAGAGGCAGGCGCAACTCGCATATCATCCCTATCCATCTGCTCGACTTCAAGTTTAACGGATGGGGCGAGAAATTCGCCTGGCAGAAGGACAACGCCATCAACCTGCAGCTCTACTACCAGGGTGCCTTTGATGCGGCGATGGAGAACCACCAGGGATTCGTGCTCGAGGGCGGAAGCATCGAGAGCGACGGAAAGGGTACCATCTTCACCACCTCGCAATGCCTGCTGGCACCCCACAGAAACCAGCCTTTCACCAGGGAGAACATCGACAGTCTGCTCAAGACTTTCTTCTTCGCCAAGCAGGTGGTATGGCTCGACCATGGCAACCTGGTGGGCGATGATACCGACGGGCATATCGACACCATCGTGAGGGTGGCTCCGCACGACACCTTATTATATGTGGGCTGCGACGACTCTGAGGATGAGCAGTATGAGGATTTCCAGGCACTGGAGAAGCAGCTGAAGAAGCTGTTCAACTACGAGGGATATCCTTACCGCCTGCTGAAGCTGCCGATGCCGGATGCCATCTACGACGAGGGCGACCGGCTGACTACGGAGAAGGGCAGCAAGGGCGACCGACTGCCTGCCACCTACGCCAACTTCCTGATTCTGAACGGTGCGGTGATTTACCCTACGTATAACCAGCCGGAGAAGGACGAGGAGGCGAAGCGCCAGATTCAGCTTGCCTTCCCGGACAGAGAGGTGATAGGCGTGGATTCGCTCACCATCATCCGCCAGCACGGCAGCATCCACTGTCTCACCATGCAGCTGCCTGCGGGGGCCATCAAATAAAATAAAAAAACAAAATTTCATGAAATTAGGATTATTACAACTACACATCACGGCGGACATCGCCGATAACAAGACGCGCCTCGCCGAGGGCATCATCGACCTGGCTAAGCGTGGCGCTGAACTCATCGTTTTGCAGGAACTCCACAACTCGCTCTACTTCTGCCAGGTAGAGGATGTAGAGAACTTCAATCTAGCCGAACCCATCCCGGGTCCATCTACCGAATTCTACGGAAAACTGGCGAAGGATCTGGGCGTGGTAATCGTTACATCGCTCTTCGAGCGCCGTGCGCCAGGCCTCTATCACAACACGGCGGTGGTGATTGAGAAGGATGGAACCATCGCCGGAAAATACCGCAAGATGCATATTCCGGATGATCCTGCCTACTACGAAAAATTCTACTTCACTCCTGGCGACCTGGGCTTCAACCCTATCCAGACTTCGGTGGGCAAGCTGGGCGTGTTGGTTTGCTGGGACCAGTGGTATCCGGAGGCTGCCCGCCTGATGGCACTGCAGGGTGCGGATATTCTCATCTACCCTACTGCCATCGGCTATGCCACCTACGACACCGAGGAGGAGCAGCAGCGCCAGCGTGAGGCGTGGACCACGGTGATGCGTGGTCATGCCGTGGCTAACGGTTTGCCTGTAGTGGCGGTGAACAGAGTTGGCTTCGAGCCGGATCCTAGCGGTCAGACCGAGGGCATCCAGTTCTGGGGCAGCAGTTTCGTGGCAGGTCCTCAGGGCGAGCTCCACTATCGTGCGAGCGACAAGGAGGAAGAGAGTCTGGTGGTGGATATCGACCTGAAGCACAGCGAGGATGTGCGCCGCTGGTGGCCATTCCTGCGCGACCGCCGCATCGAAAACTACGGCGATATCACCAGGAGATTCATTGATTGAGATAGAAAAAGATTGTAAGGATTTCAGGATAGATGGAAAATTTAGAGGTGATGGTGGTGTTATTCATCATCGTGATTTTGGGTTACGTCGCCTGCAAGCTAGGCTATATGGGCGACAAGTTTGACAAGAAGCTTTCCAGCATCGTGGTAGATATCACCTGCCCCCTGCTGGTGCTCTCGTCGGTGATGGGAGAAGAACTGCCCGACCGCACGCTCATCCTCCCGCTTCTGGGCATAGGTTTTCTTACCTATATCCTGCTGCTGGTGTTCGGTTTCGGGGTGCCCCGCCTCATCAGCAAGAACCATGATGACCAGGGAATGATAGGTTTCGCCCTGATGTTTGCCAACGTGGGGTTCATCGGATACCCGATAGTTTCGAGTATCTTCGGTCCGAAGGCGATATTCTATGCTGCCCTGCTCAACATGCCTAACACGTTTTTCATCTTCACGGCTGGCGTGATGCTCATCAAGGGCGAGTACAGCGTGAAGCAGTTTAACCCCAAGGTGTTGCTGAGTCCGGCGCTGATAGCGGCAGCCGTGGCGGCTCTGCTGGTGGCGCTGGGGGTTCATACGCCCGATGTCATCGCCCGTCCTATTACGATGGTGGGCAACGTGACGGTGCCTGCTGCGCTGATGATTATAGGAAGCAGTATGGCGAAGCTGCCCGTGAGGGAGATTATCGGAAGTCCGAAGGTTTACGTGGCTTCTGTGCTCCGCCTCGTGGTGGTTCCGCTGATCCTTTACTTCTTCTTCAAGGTGTGCGGCGTGAGCGACGTGGTGAACAATATCAACACGGTGGTGATAGCGATGCCTGTGGCAAGCTTTGGCACGATGTTCTGCCTGAAATACGGCAGGAACCCGTCGCTGATTACGGAAATGACTTTTATCACTACCCTGGGAAGCATCATCACCATCCCCCTGATAACGCAGCTTTTCAGCTAGGAAAAGAAGATAGGAATAAACAATCAATATAAAGAAAAGAATAGAATGAAGAGAATGAAGAGAAAAAACATAATGAAAACCAGCCGCCTGTTACTACTAGCCTTGGCACTAGGAGGTGCCAACCAGCAACTGGCGGCAGCACCGATAGAACATATCGGCGACCGATATATGATTCATGTTCCGGAACTGGAACTCACGGGCGAGGAATCGCTGCTCGACGTGCTGATGATGTGTCCCGAGGTGATGACCCTGGATGGCAACAACATCATCGGCGGCGACCCCTTTGCCAATCTATATGGAAAATTCGTAATCCGTATCGACAATCAGGAATACGGACTGGATTACGCTACCCTGCTCCATCATTTCAAGGCGAGAGAAATAGAAACCATCAAGGTTTGCCAGAACGCTGAAGTGATGAAGGGCTGCAGCAGTCTGAAAAAGGTGATTGATATCACGCTGAGAAAAGGCGAGAATGGCGTGAGCGGAAGAGTGGGATTCTTTGGCGATACCTACGGCGGAGGCAAGGGCATCGTGAGCGTGCTGAGCCAGCAGCAGAAGCTGCGCATCCTGAGCCACGTGGAGGGCAGCATGCAGCGGTCTTCTTTTCATCCCCAGGGGGCTTATGCGGGCGATAACGGCAGCACTTCCATCAACCATTATTCGCACGAGGGTGCCAAGCTGAATATCCTCTGGACTCCTACGGAGAAGGATGTGCTGGAGGTGGATGCGATGCAGACCTATACCCGCAATCATTTCTCGGGCGATGCAGCCGATTTCGTGCGTGCCTACCATCTTCAGGCGGATTATACCCGAACCCTGGGCGAAAACGGGTCGAGCATCCTCTTTACGCTGGGTGCCGAGAATATCAGCGACCAGGGGGGAGGCAGTGCATCTCCCTACCGCAATCATTTCACCTATCCCTTCATGGTGGTGGAATATGCCACGCCTGTATTCTCGCAGAATCTCTGGATTACAGCCGGTTTCGAGGGCGGGCTTTCCATAGAGAAGAATTGCGTGAAGGGTTATACCAACCATTCCAACTATCAGGATCTCTATGGTCAGATAGACTATCACATCGGCAAATGGGGATTCATGGTGGGCGACCGCTATCGCACCATCCACTTCCATCCTAAGCAGCTAGAGACGGAAGAGAAGTGGAAGAACACCACGCACAACCACAGCTACACGCTGAGCATCTACCACCAGTTTACCCCAGGCAACACGCTGCAGGGCACCTTCTGCCGCCGCATCTTCAACCCCGACTTCGGCGATTTCATTACGGCGGGCGACATGGAGGGGGCCTGGAAGCCTGTATATACGGCGGATATCAGCGAACGCCTGGCTTATGTGGCGGAGCTGAAATATACCTACAGCAAGCCGAATCTGGTGGTGAGCACCTCGGTGAAGAACATCCATCAGGATTTGCCGGGCGTGGATAGGGACAACACGCTGGGCATTGGTACCACTGCCTTCTGGCACAAGGGTATTCTGCGACTGACGGCTGGCTTCAACTATTTCTGGGAAAAGGCTGAGGTGTTTGAAACGGATATCAAGCCACAGGGAAAGGCTCAGGAATACAGCCACTTTGCAGTTTTCAAGCTTGCTCCCCAGCTTTCGCTGCCTTCGGGCTGGCGCCTTGCATCGAACATGATATGGTGTACCCGCAGGCATACCATCACGCCAAACTATACTCCTGCCAACCTATATGCTGAAATGGGGGTATACAAGACGATTAACAGGCACTGGACGCTGGAGGCCAGATATCATGATATAGCAGGGCAGCATTTCGGCAACAGAGCTGCTATGCTTGGAGGCACTTATTATTTCTAAACAAATTATTTCTATACATAACAATAATCCCGGTTTTCCTATTGCTAGGAGAACCGGGATTCTTCAATATAAATTGAAGCTGTTATACTGATACAACCTCATTATGCTGATATGACTCAAATTAAATTAAAGGCATTCCTGCCTCTTCGCACTCCTGGCGCATTTCCTCAGGCCAGATACTAGCCTGAATCTCGCCGATGTGTGCCTTGTGGAGCATCACCATGCACAAGCGGCTCTGACCGATACCGCCGCCAATGCTCAATGGCAATTTATCATTCAGGAGCTGCTGGTGGAAATAGAGTTTCTCTCTATCTTCCTTGCCCTCCAGCTTCAGCTGGCGCAGCAGGCTCTCCTTATCCACACGGATACCCATGGAGCTCAGCTCGAAGCTTCTGCCCAGCACAGGATACCAGATAAGAATATCACCATTCAAACCCACTTTGCCGTTCTCTGCCACGGTGCTCCAGTCGTCATAGTCAGGGGCACGGCCGTCGTGCTTCTTTCCGTCGCTCAGCTTTCCGCCGATACCCTCAACGAACACGGCGCCATATTTCTCGCAGATGGCATCCTCACGCTCCTTCGGAGTCTTGTCAGGATACATATCGAGCAAATCCTGTGCATGGATGAAATGAATCTCCTTAGGCAAGAATGGCTTGAGCTGAGGATAGTGCTCGCAAGTGAGGAACTCGGTGCGGAGGATGGCGGCATAGATGCGGCGAACGATGTCCTCAAGGAATGCGATGGTGCGGTCTTCCTTGGTAATCACAGCCTCCCAGTCCCACTGGTCTACATAGAGCGAGTGCAGGTTATCCAGCTCCTCGTCGGCACGGATGGCGTTCATATCGGTATATACGCCATATCCAGGCTCCACCTCGTACTCGGCGAGGGTGAGTCGCTTCCACTTGGCGAGGGAGTGAACCACCTCGGCCTTGGCATCGCCCAGATCCTTGATAGGGAAAGTTACAGGGCGCTCCACACCATTCAGGTCGTCATTGATTCCCAAGCCCTTCATCACGAAAAGAGGGGCTGTTACTCGGCGCAGGCGCAACTCTGTGGCAAGGTTCTGCTGGAAGAACTCCTTTATCATCTTGATACCCATTTCGGTCTGGCGCATATCCAGCAGCGCCTTGTAACCTTCAGGTTTTATCAGTTTACTCATTTTTAGTATTCTTTTATTGTTTTCGTTTTACTGTTTTATACCGTCCCGTTTCCGAAACTTGTCTTTTTAAAGTTTATCGTCCCGTTTCTGAGACTTGTTTTCTTAAAGACGGTGCAAAGGTACAAAATAAAAATTAAACTGCAAGCTTTTTCTTGAAATTTTTCTCAAAATGATAGCATTTTTCTTTCTTTTCTATCTTTTTGCCTTATTTTCTTCTTGTTTTTCGCGAATTTTCTCCCTTCATCTTCTGTTTTCAATCTTTTTTCGCCATCTTTCTCCCTTCACCGTCTGTTTTCATCTCTTTTTCATCTCTTTTTCATCATCTTCTTCAGAATTCTTCAGAAAAAGTGGCAAGAATATTTGGCGGTTTCAAATTAAATCACTAACTTTGCACTCGTATATGTTTCATTTATGTGCTGGGATGGCTATTCCGGCGGATAAAAAGCGTATAAAAATGGTCTCGTAGCTTAGTTGAATAGAGCAGCAGATTCCGGTTCTGGAGGTCGTGGGTTTGAGTCCCACCGAGATCACTACTACATTATTATAATAATTAAGAACATGGACTTAGTAGAACGTTTTATAAACTATACAAAATTCGACACACAATCGAGCGAAGACTCCGAGAGTGTGCCTAGCACGGCAAAACAGCTTGAGTTTGCCAAGTACCTGAAGCAGGAGCTTGAGGATGAAGGCCTCAGCGACGTAGAGATGGACGACATGGGCTATATCTACGCCACCCTGAAGGGAAATACCAAGAAAAAGACTCCAACCATCGGCTTTATCTCTCACATGGACACCAGTCCGGATGCCAGCGGAAAGGATGTAAAGGCGCGCGTCATCAAGAACTATGACGGCGAGGACATCGAACTGAGCCCGGGCATCATCAGCAGCGTGGAGAAATTCCCAGAACTCAAGGCACACAAGGGCGAGGACATCATCGTTACCGACGGAACCACCCTGCTCGGAGCTGACGACAAGGCGGGCATCGCAGAAATCGTTCAGGCGATGTGCTACCTGCGCGACCACAAGGAAATCAAGCACGGCGACATCCGCGTGGGCTTCAACCCTGACGAGGAAATCGGTATGGGTGCTCATCATTTCGACGTGGAGAAGTTTGGCTGCGACTGGGCGTACACCGTAGACGGCGGCGACCTGGGCGACCTGGAATACGAGAACTTCAACGCTGCGGGCGCCAAGGTGTTCATCAAGGGCGTGAGCGTACACACGGGCTATGCCAAGGGTAAGATGGTGAATGCCAGCCGACTTGCCGTGGAGTTCCAGAACATGATTCCGGAAGCTGAGACTCCTGAGCATACCGAAGGTTACCAGGGCTTCTACCACCTGCTGGGCATAGAGAGCCGCTGCGAGGAAGCCAAGCTGAGCTATATCATCCGCGACCACGACAGAGAGAAGTTTGAAGACCGCAAGGACTTCATCGAAGACTGCGCGAAGAAGATGAACGAGAAATACGGCGAGGGCACAGTGAGCGTAGCCATCCAGGACCAGTATTACAACATGAAGGAGAAGATAGATCCTAACATGCACGTGATTGATATCGTGCTGCGTGCGATGCAGGAGAGCGGCGTTCCTCCACGCGTGGAGCCTATCCGTGGCGGTACCGACGGAGCGCAGCTCAGTTTCAAGGGTCTGCCTTGTCCAAACATCTTCGCCGGCGGCGTCAACTTCCATGGTCCTCACGAGTTCGTGAGCATCCAGGTGATGCAGAAGGTGGTGGATACCATCGTGAAGATTGCGGAAATTACAGAAGAATTTAATGATTAATTTATAGTTAATAGTTTATAGTTTATAGGGCATCCTTGCTGCCAGGCAAGATACTTATCTACTATAAACTATTATTTTTATCAGCTTCCCCCTACTTTAAGCTAGTTTGTCTATACGGCGAAGCCGCTATAAACTATAAATTAAAATTATAAACTATAAATTATAACTAATGGCAGAAATTCCATTTTTAGTAAAAGACCTCGCCCTCATCCTGATGGTGGCTGGCGTTGTTACCCTCATCTTCAAGCGGCTGAAGCAGCCCCTGGTGCTGGGTTACATCGTGGCGGGCTTCCTCGTGTCGCCCCACATGCCCTACACCGTATCGGTGATGGACGAGACGGATATCCAGACCTGGGCAGACATCGGTGTCATCTTCACCCTCTTCTCGCTGGGACTGGATTTCTCCTTCAAGAAAATCGTGAAGATGGGTGCCTCGCCCGTCATCGCCTGCATCGTCATCGTTTTCTGCATGATGATGCTGGGCATCAGCGTGGGTCACGGATTTGGCTGGGACCGGATGGACTGCATCTTCCTGGGCGGTATGCTCGCCATGAGCTCTACCACCATTATATATAAGGCGTTCGACGACATGGGACTCAGGCAGCAGAAGTTTGCCTCCATGGTGATGAGCGTGCTCATCCTGGAAGATATCCTTGCCATCGTGATGATGGTGATGCTTTCCGCCATCGCCGGAGGCAGCAATCCGGATGGCGAGCAGATGATTTCCTCGGTATTGAGGATTGGTTTCTTCCTGGTGCTCTGGTTCATCGTGGGCATCTTCGCCATCCCGCTCTTCCTGCGCTCCGTAAGGAAGCTCATCAATGGCGAAACCCTGCTCGTCGTTTCGCTGGGCCTCTGCTGCGGCATGGCGGTATTATCTACCAAAGTAGGCTTTTCCAGCGCCTTCGGAGCCTTCGTCATGGGCAGCATTCTTGCCGAAACCATTGAGGCAGAGAAGATTATCAAACTGGTAGAACCGGTGAAGAATCTCTTCGGCGCCATCTTCTTCGTGTCGGTGGGTATGCTGGTAGACCCCAAGATATTGGTGGAATATGCCGTTCCTATCCTCGCCCTGGTGGGCACCATCCTGGTGGGACAGGCTATATTCGGCACCTTCGGATTCATGCTGGGCGGCGAATCGCTGAAGTCGGCGATGCGCTGCGGTTTTTCGATGGCTCAGATAGGTGAGTTCTCATTCATCATCGCTTCGCTGGGCCTGTCGCTGGGGGTTATCAGCAACTTCCTCTATCCGGTGGTGGTAGCTGTATCCGTGATTACCACCTTCCTCACGCCCTACATGATTCGTCTGGCTCTGCCTTCCTATCAGATGATGGAGAAGCATCTGCCCTGCAAGTTCATCAACATTCTGAACCATTTTGCGATGAGCCATCCTTCTACGCAGCAGCAGAGCAAGTGGAAGTCGCTCATTCGCCAGATGGCTATCAACACCATCGCCTACTCCATCCTTTCGGCGGCAACCATCGCCATGATGTTCACCTTCGTGCTGCCGCTGATGCGCAATCTGCTGCCAGGCTGGCAGTTGCACTGGTATGCCAACGCCCTTACGGGTCTGCTCACGGTGGTACTGATTTCGCCTTTCCTGCGCGCCATCGTGATGAAAAAGAACCACAGCCCGGAATGGAAGCGCCTGTGGGTGGAAAGCAGCATCAACCGCGTTCCGCTGCTCTTCACCATCGTGGTGAGATACATCATCGCCCTGGCGTTCATCTTCTACATCATCAACTATCTCTCGCGCTTCACCAATGCGCTCATCGTCTGCATCGGAGCCGTGGTGGTACTGCTGATGGTGGCATCGCGCCACATCAAGAAGCGCAGCATCGTGATGGAGCGCCTCTTTATCCACAACCTGCGTTCACGCGATATTGCCGCCCAGGTGAACGGCGAGAAGCGTCCGCTCTATGCGGGTCATCTGCTGGATAGAGATATCCACATCAGTGAGATTGAGGTGCCGGAGGATAGCACATGGTGTGGCAAAACGCTGAAGGAGCTTCATCTTCGTGAACGTTTCGGCATCGACATGAGCAGCATCCGCCGCGGTTCGCAGCGCCTGAACATTCCGAATGGCGACACGGTGATTTTCCCTGGCGACAAGCTTCAGATCATCGGCAACGACGACCAGAATCACAAGTTTGCCCAAGCACTCACCTCGGAGCTTGCTCCTGAGGATGTGGATATAGAAAAGAGGGAGATGAAGCTGCGCCAGCTCATCATCAGCGGCGGCAGCGAATTCTTGGGAAAGACGCTGATAGAAAGCGGAATAAGGGATAAATACAACTGTATGGTGGTAGGACTGGAAGAAGGCCGGGAGAACCTGACCCGTGTTCTGCCTACCCGAGTATTCAAAAAAGGCGATATCATCTGGCTGGTAGGCGAAGAACCTGACCTTCAGAAGATTCAGGAAAAAAGCTAAAGATAGGTTCAAAAAAGAGGGTGTGTCATGAACTTTGACACACCCTCTTTATTTTTTGCCACAAAAGTTTTATCTTACGGTGATATGGAAGCAACCCTGATGCACCTCGTATTTGATGTAGCAGCGGTTCTTATTGCGGAAATCCCTCAACACCTCGCTGAACACCCATTTCAAGGTATCATTCTGAACCTGGCGGCGAGGCTGGTCCTTGGTCTGAATCTGCTTGTATCTGTTGTAGCAGATATCGAACGTGGTGCCATAAAGATGGCACGAATTCTCGGTGGCATTACCATTACGGGTTCTGAGTTTCGCCACATCATCCTTGGTGCGCAGGATGCTCGTTACAATAATCTTATGCAGCGGAATACCCTTAATCTGCAGGGAATCGAAATACGCCCTGCCTATATCCTGCAGCAACACCGATGCCTTAGGCACCAGATAAGGAATACTGTTGTTCAGCTTATCCACATAAAAAAACGGATTGCTGCCCACATACACCAGTTTGCCCTTGCTATGCTCCGCTTCCTCACGATTCTGAACCGGAGCCACACCATGCTGGTTGGCAGCCAGAATCTGAACATCCTGCTGGTCAGGGAAAGTATTGCCGAAATGAGGCACCGAGAAAATGCGGTGCTTCACCTCCTTGCCATCCTTATCGAAGAAAATGGAAGCCATGCCCGCCATCGCCGTATCAGGCGCAGCAGAGAGTTCATCCTTCTTCATCGCTTTTAAGGAATCCACTTCCGCAGAATCCTGTCCCTTTTCATTCTTCGCCAATCTCGGCTCAGCCACGCTTGGAAACACCAGGCGAACCAGCGCCAGCAGCAGCACAACCACTACAAAACCTTGCAAATATCTATTCTTACTTATCTTCATATCTAAAAATTTCTTGCAAAGGTAACAAAATCTATCGAAATATTTGCTCATTTCAAGGAAAAGTAGTAATTTTGCAGCGTTATATAACATTATTTAGAACATTTAAGGTTGCAAACCATTTAGAAAGATAAAGATTTTGATAGAGAAACATATTATACTCGAAGATGTAGATCCAGTGATGTTCTACGGTGTAGGCAATGCCCACCTGCAGATGATTAAGTCACTGTATCCTAAGTTGCGTATCGTGGCACGCGACAACGTGCTTCGTGTGCTTGGCGACGAGGAAGAAATGGCTAAGGCAGAAGAAGACATCGAACTGATGCGCAAGCACTTAGCCAAATATAACATGCTTAACGAAGAAGATATTCTTGATATAGTAAAAGGAAAACAGACCAAGGCTGACTCCGTGAAGGGAGTACTGGTTTACAGCATCAGCGGCCGACCAATCAAGAGCCGCAGCGAAAACCAGCAGCAACTCATCGAGGCTTACGAAAAGAACGACATGGTATTTGCCGTGGGTCCTGCCGGAACCGGTAAGACCTACCTCAGCATCGCCCTTGCCGTGAAAGCTCTGAAGGAGAAGACCATCAAGAAAATCATCCTCTCACGCCCTGCCGTGGAAGCCGGAGAGAAACTCGGATTCCTGCCAGGCGACATGAAAGATAAAATTGACCCATATTTGCAACCGCTCTATGATGCGTTGGAAGACATGATTCCTGCCGTGAAACTGCAGGACATGATGGAAAAGCACATCATCCAGATAGCGCCCCTCGCCTTCATGCGCGGACGCACACTCAGCGACGCCGTCGTCATCCTCGACGAGGCGCAGAACACCACCTCACAGCAGATTCGCATGTTCCTCACCCGAATGGGCATGAACACCAAGATGATCATCACCGGCGACCTGACCCAGATAGACCTGCCAAGAGAGCAGCGAAGCGGACTGAAGGAAGCCCTCAGGATTCTCGACGGCGTAGAAGGCATCGGAGTAGTGAAGCTGGGACAGAAGGACATCGTGCGCCACAAGCTCGTAACCCGCATCGTCAACGCATACGACAAGTATGACAAGGAGAGAGCGGAAGCACGGGAAGCTCAGAAAGCAGAAAAAGATAATTCAAAATAATCAGAATTAAGAATGAACAGAATGATTCTTTAAAAATAGATTTCATCAAGAATGCAGATCATCAATAAAGCATATCATAAAGTTCAAAGTTCAAAATTCAAAGTTCAAAGTAAAATGAAAGCATTAACAAAGACAGATTTCCATTTCGATGGACAGAAGAGTGTTTACCACGGTAAAGTACGTGATGTGTATGACATTAACGACGACATCCTCGTGATGGTCGCTACCGACAGAATCTCAGCGTTCGACGTTGTTCTGCCTAAGGGTATCCCATTCAAGGGTCAGGTGCTCAACCAGATTGCAGCCAAGTTCCTGGACACAACCACAGACATCTGTCCAAACTGGAAGTTGGCTACTCCAGACCCAATGGTTACCGTAGGTTTGAAGTGCGAAGGTTTCCGTGTGGAGATGATCATCCGTTCTATCCTCACCGGTAGTGCATGGCGCGACTATCAGAAAGGCTGCCGCGAGATCTGCGGTGTGAAGTTGCCAGACGGCATGCGCGAGAACGAACGTTTCCCTGAGCCAATCATCACCCCTACTACAAAGGCTGATGAGGGTCACGACATGAACATCTCTAAGGAAGAGATCATCGCCCAGGGTATTGTTAGTGCAGAGGATTACGCCGTGATGGAAGACTACACACGCCGCATCTTCGCCCGTGGTCAGGAAATCGCTGCCAAGCAGGGCTTGATTCTCGTAGATACTAAGTATGAGTTCGGCAAGCGCGACGGCAAGGTTTATCTCATCGACGAGATCCATACTCCAGACTCTAGCCGCTACTTCTATGCCGACGGTTACGAGGAGAAGTTTGAGAAGGGTGAGCCTCAGCGCCAGCTTTCCAAGGAGTTCGTTCGCCAGTGGCTCATCGAGCACAACTTCATGAACGAGCCAGGTCAGACTATGCCTGAGATTACCGACGAGTATGCAGAGAGCGTATCCGACCGCTACATCGAGCTGTACGAGCACATCACAGGCGAGAAGTTCGACAAGGCTGCAGAGGAAGGCGACATCGCTGCCCGCATCGAGAAGAACGTAAGCGAGTGGCTTGCTGCACACAAGTAAACTATATATAATGTATAGACAAGAACAGATTAAGCCCTACGAGGGCACAGGAGAAAAGGGAAAGTTGGTAGAGGAGATGTTTGATAACATCGCCCCTACCTACGACACCCTGAACCACCGACTCTCGTGGGATATCGATAAGGGATGGCGCAAGAAGGCAATCAGGCGTCTTGCGCCCTTCTCTCCAAAGACAATGCTCGACATCGCCACCGGAACCGGCGACTTCGCCATCCTATCCGCACAGATGCTGCATCCCGAAAAACTCATCGGTGCCGACATCTCGCAGGGCATGATGGATATAGGAAGACAGAAGGTGAAGCAGTTGGGACTGGACCACGTGATCCGCTTCGACAAGGAAGACTGCCTCCACCTCTCGTACGAAGACAACACCTTCGACGCCGTGACCGCCGCCTTCGGCATCCGCAACTTCCAGAACCTGGACCAGGGACTCCGGGAAATGTGCCGAGTACTCAAAAAGGGCGGACATCTCTGCATCGTGGAGCTCACCACCCCCGTCAGTTTCCCGATGAAGCAGCTGTTCCACATCTACTCACATACAGTGTTGCCCCTCTACGGCAAGCTGATATCGAAAGACCAGAGCGCCTACAGCTATCTCACGAAGACCATCGAGGCATTCCCGCAGGGAGAGACGATGATGGAGGTGTTCAGGAAGGCAGGTTTTGAAAAGGCAGAGTTCACAAGACTCACCTTCGGCATCTGCACCCTTTATTTTGCAACCAAATAAAACAAAGATATTATGGATAAGTATGGACTCATAGGGTACCCCCTAGGACATTCGTTCTCAAAGAGTTACTTCAACGAGAAGTTTGAGAACGAGGGCATCAATGCCGAATATATCAACTTCGAGATACCAACCATCGGGGATCTTACAGAGATACTCGACTCCAATCCCGAGTTGAAAGGTCTCAACGTAACCATCCCCTACAAGGAGAAGGTGATCAGCTATCTTGATTCCGTAAGCCCGGAGGCTAATGCCATCGGAGCGGTGAACGTGGTGAAGGTAGAGCACAAAGGCGATGAAACCATCCTCAAGGGATACAACAGTGATGTCATCGGATTCACCCAGAGCATAGAGCCTTTCATCGAATCTTATCACAAGAAGGCGCTCATCCTGGGTACGGGCGGTGCATCGAAAGCCATCAACTACGGTCTGAAATCACTCGGACTGGAGACGGTGTTCGTGAGTCGATACGAGCGTCCAGGTACTATCCAGTACGATAAAATCACCCCTGAGGTCATCAAGGAATACAATGTCATCGTGAATTGTACTCCTGTGGGCATGTATCCTCATGTAGACGAGTGCCCTTCGCTGCCATACGAGGCAATGGATACCCACACCCTGCTCTACGACCTCATCTACAATCCCGACGAAACCCTCTTCATGAAGAAGGGAAAAGAGCATGGAGCCACAGTAAAGAATGGTTTGGAGATGCTGCTCCTCCAGGCATTTGCCAGCTGGGATTTCTGGCATGAAGAGAAATAAATACTTTATAAACGTAGATATTTACAAGAACAGATTCAGCATAGAAAACTTGAACATCTACATTTATAAGAACGATAAGGAAATAATAAGAATCATAATTGGAGATCAATTTAGATATGAGTAACAATAGATATATGATGCGCGGTGTAAGCGCAGCAAAGGAAGACGTTCACAACGCCATCAAGAACATCGACAAGGGTATCTTCCCACAGGCATTCTGCAAGATTATACCTGATATCTTGGGCGGTGACCCAGAGTATTGCAACATTATGCACGCCGACGGTGCAGGTACCAAGTCTAGCTTGGCCTACATGTACTGGAAGGAGACAGGCGACCTCTCTGTATGGAAGGGTATCGCTCAGGATGCTATCGTGATGAATACCGACGACCTGCTCTGCGTGGGCGCCGTAGACAACATCCTCGTTAGCTCTACCATCGGCCGCAACAAGATGCTCATCCCTGGCGAGGTGATCTCGGCTATCATCAACGGTACCGACGACCTGCTCCACGAGATGCGCGAGATGGGTATCGGCATCTATCCTACAGGTGGTGAGACTGCCGATGTAGGCGACCTGGTTCGTACCATCATCGTTGACTCTACCGTTACCTGCCGCATGAAGCGCAGCGATGTTATCGACAATGCCAACATCCGTCCAGGCGATGTTATCGTAGGTCTTTCTTCTACAGGTCAGGCTACTTACGAGAAGAAGTACAACGGCGGTATGGGTAGCAATGGTTTGACTTCTGCCCGCCACGATGTATTCGCCAAGTATCTCGCAGAGAACTATCCTGAGAGCTACGACCACGCCGTGCCAGAAGAGTTGGTTTACAGCGGCAAGTATAAGTTGACCGATGAGGTTGAGGGTTCTCCTATCAACGCCGGTGAGCTGGTACTCTCTCCTACCCGCACCTATGCCCCAGTAATCAAGAAGATTCTGGATGAGCTTCGTCCAGAGGTTCACGGTATGGTTCACTGCACAGGTGGTGCCCAGACCAAGGTTCTGCACTTCGTAGGCGAGAACTGCAAGGTAGTGAAGGACAACATGTTCCCAGTGCCTCCACTCTTCAAGGCTATCCACGACTGCTCAGAGACCGACTGGAAGGAGATGTACCAGGTATTCAACATGGGTCATCGCATGGAGATCTACGTTCGCCCAGAGGTAGCCGAGAAGGTAATCGCCATCAGCAAGAGCTTCAACATCGATGCCCAGATTGTGGGTCACATAGAAGAGGGCAAGCGCAGCCTGACCATCAAGAGCGAATTCGGAACATTCGAATACTAAAAATAGAATTAAAAATTAATGGATAATAACAACATATTACAGAAGCTAGAAGGCTTAGAGAGCCGATACGAGGAAGTAAGCACCCTCATTACCGACCCTGATGTCATCGCCGACCAGCCACGCTACGTGAAGCTCACCAAGGAGTGGAAAGACCTTGGCGACATCATGGACGCACGCAAGCGATACATCAACTGTCTGAACAGCATCAAGGAGGCTAAGGATATCCTCGCCAACGAAAGCGACCCAGAAATGAAGGAGATGGCGCGCGAGGAACTCAACGAGAACGAGGCACTGCAGCCTAAGCTCGAAGAGGAAATCAAGATTGCCCTGGTTCCTAAGGACCCAGAAGATGCCAAGAATGTTCAGATGGAGATCCGTGGCGGTGCCGGTGGCGACGAGGCTGCCCTCTTCGCTGGCGACCTCTTTGCCATGTATAAGAAATATTGCGAGTCTAAGGGATGGACCATCAGCGTGACATCTGTCTCGGAAGGTGCCGTAGGTGGATACAAGGAAATCGACTTCGCCGTAAGCGGAACAGACGTTTATGGTACATTGAAGTATGAATCTGGTGTTCACCGTGTTCAGCGTGTACCTGCCACAGAGACTCAGGGCCGTATGCATACCTCTGCCGCTACCGTGGCTGTATTGCCAGAGGCAGATAAGTTCGAGGTGAACATCAACGAAGGCGATATCAAGTGGGATACCTTCCGAAGCTCAGGTGCCGGTGGTCAGAACGTGAACAAGGTGGAGTCTGGAGTTCGCCTCCGCTATCCTTGGAAGAACCCTAACACAGGCGAGGTAGAGGAAATCCTTATCGAGTGTACCGAGACCCGTGACCAGCCAAAGAACAAGGAGCGTGCCTTGAGCCGCCTCTATACCTTCATCCACGACCGTGAGCATCAGAAGTATGTAGACGATATCGCCAGCCGCCGCAAGAGCCTCGTCTCTACCGGTGACCGCAGTGCGAAGATTCGTACCTACAACTTCCCACAGGGCCGTGTTACCGACCACCGTATCGGTTACACCACCCACGACCTCAATGGTTTCCTGGCTGGTAACATCCAGGACATGATTGATGCCTTGACCGTGGCAGAGAATGCTGAGAAGCTGAAAGAAACAGAATTGTAAAACCCTTATTCATCGTTCCGATAATCGGAGCGATGAAGCATCGTAAATACCATATTATGAACAGAAAAGAACTTGTAGAGCAGATTTTCGCCAAGAAGAGCTTCTTGTGCGTAGGTCTTGACACAGATATCAATAAGTTGCCAAAGTGCATCACAGAGAGTGAAGACATCCAGGGCGCTGAAGCCGAGATGATGTTTAAGTTCAACCAGGCTATCATCGACGCTACCGCTCCTTACTGCGTGGCTTACAAGCCAAACCTGGCTTTCTATGAAAGCCGTGGCATCGACGGCATGATTGCTTTCGAGAACACCATCAAGTATCTCAAGAGCCACTATCCAAACCACTTCATCATCGCTGATGCCAAGCGTGGCGACATCGGCAACACATCCAAGATGTATGCCCAGACTTTCTTCGAGGAGTACAACCTCGATTCAGTAACCGTAGCTCCTTACATGGGCGAGGATTCTGTAAAGCCATTCCTCGAGTATGAAGGCAAATGGGTCATCCTCCTGGCTTTGACCAGCAACAAGGGTAGCCACGACTTCCAGCTCACAGAGGATAAGGAAGGCGAGCGCCTCTTTGAGAAGGTTCTGAAGAAGAGCCAGGAATGGGGCAACGATGAGAACATGATGTACGTAGTAGGTGCTACACAGGGTCAGATGTTCGAGGACATCCGCAAGGTGGCTCCTAATCACTTCCTCCTTGTTCCAGGCGTAGGTGCCCAGGGTGGCAGCCTCCAGGAGGTTTGCAAGTATGGCATCATCAAGGATTGCGGTCTGCTCGTCAATTCATCCCGCGGCATCATCTACGCCAGCAATGGCGATGACTTCGCCGAGGTAGCAGGTCAGAAGGCAAAGGAGCTGCAGGAGCAAATGGCAGCAGAGCTTGCTAAGCTCTAATCCCATCCCCCTTCATAAAGCATCATTTTAGGCGCAAAGTATCTTGAAAAAGACGCTTTGCGCCTTAAAAATACCTATTTATAGGCGAAAAAAGCAAAATATTACGAAAGAATGACAAGTATTTAAATCTTTTTTGTTATTTTTGCAAACAAAATGTGTTTCCTAAAGAGAATCTTACAAGGAGACTCAAGTAAGACAAACTAGAAGATAGATAAATATGGAATTTACCGCATCGCAAATAGCCCAGTTCGTTCAGGGCCGTGTGGAAGGTGATGAGAATGCAAAAGTCAACACCTTCGCCAAAATTGAAGAAGGTAAGGAAGGCGCTATCTCGTTCCTTTCAAACCCTAAATATACTCACTTCGTGTACGACACGAAGTCTAGCATCGTGCTCATCGATGAAACCGTGGAGCTGGAACACCCAGTCAGCGCTACCCTCATCCGTGTGAAGAATGCCTACGAATGTGTGGCTAAGTTGCTTCAGATGTACGAGTCTATGAAACCTAAGAAGACTGGCATCGACCCATTGGCCTTTGTTTCTCCAAAGGCTAAGGTGGCAGAAAACGTCTATATCGGTGCTTTCGCCTATATCAGCGATGGCGCAGAGGTAGGCGAAGGTAGCCAGATTTATCCTCACGCCTACATCGGCGAGGGTGTGAAGGTGGGCAAGAATGCCCTCATCTACCCTCACGTAACCATTTATCACGGCTGTAAGCTTGGCGACAACGTGACTCTCCATGCAGGTTGCGTCATCGGTGCTGATGGCTTCGGCTTCGCTCCAGGTCCTGATGGATACGACAAGATTCCTCAGATTGGTATCGTAACCATCGAGGATGATGTGGAGATTGGTGCCAACACTTGCGTTGACCGCTCTACCATGGGCTCTACCTACGTTCGCAAGGGCGTGAAGCTCGACAACATGGTTCAGATTGCCCACAACACCGACATCGGTGCCAACACCGTGATGTCTGCACAGGTGGGTGTAGCCGGCAGTACCAAGGTAGGCGAATGGTGTATGTTTGGCGGACAGGTAGGTATCGCCGGTCACATCACCATCGGTGACAAGGTGTTCCTCGGAGCACAGAGCGGTGTGCCAGGCAGCCTCAAGAGCGGCCAGCAGCTCATCGGTACTCCTCCTATGGAGCAGCGTGCTTACTTCAAGTCACAGGCCATCTTCCGTCGCCTGCCTGAGATGTACAAGGAACTCAACGACCTGAAGAAGCAGATTGAAGAATTAAAGAAAAATAAATAAAACTATATATAATTATGTCAAAACAGAAGACACTGAAAGGTAGCTTCTCTCTTTGCGGCAAGGGATTGCACACAGGCTTGAGCCTCACCGTGACTTTCAATCCTGCACCAGAGAACACCGGTTATAAGATACAGCGCATCGACCTCGAAGGCGAGCCTATCATCCAGGCTGTGGCTGAGAACGTCGTTGAAACCCAGCGTGGCACCGTACTCGGTAAGGGCGACATCCGCATCTCTACCATCGAGCACGGTATGTCAGCACTCTATGCCCTCGGCATCGACAACTGTTTCATCCAGGTAAACGGTCCTGAGTTCCCTATCCTCGACGGCTCTGCATCCATGTATGTAGAGAAGATTCAGAGCGTGGGCATCCAGGAGCAGAATGCTGAGAAGGACTACTATATCATCCGTCATAAAATTGAGGTGAAGGACGACAACGGTTCTGTCATCACCATCCTTCCTGACGAGGAATTCAGCATCACGGCGATGTGTTCTTTCGAGAGCAAGTTCATCAACAGCCAGTTTGCTACCCTCGACAAGATGGAGACCTATGTTGACGAGATTGCTTCGGCACGTACCTTCGTATTCGTTCGCGATATCATGCCATTGCTCCAGGCCAACCTCATCAAGGGTGGCGACTTGGACAATGCCATCGTTATCTACGAGCGTCAGGTAGAGCAGGCTCAGCTCGATCAGCTCGCCGACCATCTCAAGGTACCTCACATGGATGCCAGCAAGTTGGGTTACATCCAGCACCGTCCTTTACAGTGGGAGAACGAGTGTACACGCCATAAACTGCTCGACATCATCGGCGATATGGCACTCATCGGTAAGCCTATCAAGGGTCGCATCATCGCTACCCGTCCTGGCCACACCGTGAACAACAAGTTCGCCCGTCTCATGCGCAAGGAGATCCGCAAGCACGAAATCCAGGCTCCTATCTACGATCCAAACGAGGAGCCAATCATGGATAACATCCGCATCCGCCAGCTCCTGCCTCATCGCTACCCTATGCAGTTGGTAGATAAGGTCATCGCTATGGGTCCTACCAGCATCGTGGGCGTTAAGAACGTAACCTGCAACGAGCCATTCTTTACCGGTCACTTCCCAGAGGAGCCAGTAATGCCAGGCGTTCTCCAGGTAGAGGCGATGGCACAATGTGGCGGTTTGCTCGTATTGAACCAGCTGGAAGAGCCTGAGCGCTGGAGCACTTACTTCATGAAGCTCGACGACGTGAAGTTCCGCAAAAAGGTGGTTCCAGGTGATACCCTCCTCTTCCGTGTGGAGTTGCTCGCACCAGTTCGTCATGGCATCAGTTCTATGAAGGGCTACATGTTCGTAGGCGACCAGGTAGTGGCAGAGGCTACTTTCACTGCACAGATTGTTAAGAACAAGTAATAATAAGATAGAAATATGAATCAGATTAGTCCATTAGCGTTTGTTCATCCAGAGGCAAAACTCGGTGACAACAACATTATCGGTCCTTTCTGCTATATCGACAAGGACACCGTTTTGGGCGATAACAACGTATTGCAGAACAGCGTTACCATCCACGTGGGCGCTCGTATCGGCAACAATAACGAATTCTTCCCAGGCGCCAGCATCTCTACAAAGCCTCAGGACTTGAAGTTCAAGGGCGAGCAGACAACCTGCGAGGTGGGCGACAACAACAGCATCCGTGAGAACGTTACTATCTCTCGTGGTACTGCCTCTAAGGGCAAGACCGTGGTAGGCAGCAACAACCTCCTGATGGAGACTGTTCACGTGGCTCACGACTGCGAGTTGGGCAGTGGCTTGATTATCGGTAACTCTACCAAGTTTGCCGGCGAGGTGGTTGTAGATGACAACGCCATCGTCAGTGCCAACGTTCTCGTTCATCAGTTCTGCCACATCGCAGGCTACGTGATGATCCAGGGCGGTTGCCGTTTCTCTCAGGATATTCCTCCTTATATCATTGCCGGCAAGGAGCCAACCCGCTATTGCAGCATCAACCTCATCGGTTTGCGTCGCCGTGGTTTCAGCAACGAGACCATCCAGAACATCCACGAGGCTTATCGCCTGCTCTACAGCAAGGGCATCCTGAAGGAAGGTATCGAGGAAATCAAGAAGAACCTTGAGGTGACTAAGGAAATCCAGTACATCATCGACTTCGTAGAGAGTTCTCAGCGAGGCATCATCCGATAATGAAAACTTTAATTGTAGTGCTCGGTCCTACCGGTGTAGGTAAGACCGAGCTCTGTCTTTCTCTGGCAGAGCATCTCTCTATACCTATTATCAATGCCGACTCCCGCCAGATCTTCGCCGAACTCCCTATCGGAACCGCAGCGCCTACTGCCGAACAGCAGCAGCGGGTGAAGCATTATTTCGTAGGAAACCACCACATCGAAGATTATTACAGCGCAGCCCAATACGAGGCCGATGTGATGAATCTCCTGGAAGAAGAAATCTTCAAGAATCACGATGTGGCGCTGCTTACAGGCGGCAGCATGATGTATATCGATGCCGTATGCAAGGGTATCGACGATATTCCTACCGTGCGTGACGACATCCGTACCTGGATGAAACAGCGCCTGGAAGACGAAGGCTTGGAAGCGCTGGTAGAAGAACTCCACAAGATGGACCCGGAGCATTGGGCGATAGTAGATAAGAAGAATCCACGCCGCGTGGTGCATGCTCTGGAAATCTGTCACCAGACTGGCAAGACCTACACTTCTTTCCGCACAGCCGAAAAGAAGCAGCGACCTTTCCGCATCATCAAGATAGGCCTGAACCGCGACCGTGCCGAACTGTACGACCGAATCAACCAGCGTGTGCTGATGATGATGGAGGAAGGCCTGGAGGCAGAAGCCCGCAGCGTATATCCACACAAGGGTCTCACCGCCTTGAGAACCGTGGGCTACAAGGAAATGTTTGCCTATTTCGATGGCGAGATAGATAAGGAAGAAGCCATCCGACAGATACAGTCGCATAGCCGTGAATACATGCGCAAGCAGCTCACCTGGTTTAAGCGAGATGCCGAAATCCACTGGTATCATCCCGACCAGCAGGAAGAAATCATCCGATTGATTGATGATACAATAGGGAAATAAATGTATACACCCACACGCCCTGAAAAGGGCAGAAGCTCCTAGCCCAGGGTAACACCCTGGGAATATAGCAAATAACCAAGTCGCCCTGAAAGGGCAAAAGCTTTAAAAACAATATGCTTTTGTTCCTTCAGGGCGACTTTTTATTCCTACATTTCTACCTGATTCACAATCTCACCATCAAACATATTGATGATTCTATCGGCATAATTGGCATCGTGCAGCGAGTGGGTTACCATTACGATGGTGGTGCCTTCCTTATGCAACTCAGAAAGCAGTTCCATCACCTCCTTGCCATTCTTGGAATCCAGATTTCCCGTAGGCTCATCGGCAAGAATCAGCTTAGGATGCGGCAGGATGGCACGGGCGATGGCGGTGCGCTGCTGCTGACCGCCCGAAAGCTGCGATGGGAAATGCTTGGCACGATGGGATATTGCCACTCGCTCCATCACATCCTCTGCACGCTTACGGCGCTCCTTGCCCGAAACTCCCATATACAGAAGCGGCAACTCGATATTCTCCACCACATTCAACTCATCTATCAGATTGAAACTCTGGAACACAAAACCTATCATTCCTCTTCTTATCAGGGTACGCTCGCTCTCCTTCAGCGTGCTCACATCCTTGCCGTCGAGCAGATAGCTGCCGCTTGTAGGATTATTCAGCAAACCTATTATATTAAGTAATGTGGATTTGCCACATCCCGAAGGTCCCATGATGGCAACAAATTCGCCTTTCTTCACCTGCAAACTGATATTACGCAGAGCCCAGGTCTCCACCTCCTCTGTCTGAAATACTTTCTTGATATTATCTAATTGAATCATAATCTTTATCGTTTCTTTAAATTCATATTATACTTTCATACTTTCAAATGACGCATTTTATTCCTTAGCAAGAATCTCCGAAGGATCCACCTTCATGATCTTGCGTACCTGACAGGCAATGATAACAGCAATGAAGCCAACCACTATCACAACACTCAGGATGATAGGGAAGACAGGATTGATTTCTACCATATTGAACATCTGACTCAGAACGATATGGAACAGCAACACGGCTACCACCGCAAATACCATGGCGATGAGCGTAATCACCAGATAGGTTCGTCCGAAGAGTTTGGTAATATCCTTTGTCAGGGCACCATTCACCTTGCGGATAGCCACCTCCTTCTTACGGGTCTGCGTATCCAGCATCACCGTACTGAAGATGCTTATCAGGCAGATAGCCAGACTCACGATAGCCAGGATCCACGCAATATTTTGCAGTATTTCCAACGCAAACATGCTCCTTGCCATATAGTCACGCAGATTGGATGACATCGGTTTTACCACAGCAGGCTCCAATTTCTGTATCATTCTATCTACTGCAACCTGCATCTCCTTATATTCACCCGGCTTTGCCACAAGAATATAATGCTTGGCATCATAAGCCTCTTTGGGGTCAATGACTATGAATGAGTATATATCAGTTTTCATACTCCCCTGATAAGGAATCGACTGGAACGTTCCGGCTATCTGATACGAATCCATCTCATCTACGGTCAATATATCATTAGGAGCAACATGATATTGGCGCATATACTTATACAACTCCTCATTTACCAGGATACATTTCTTCCGGTTTGCCTTCGGCTTCCAATTCACCTTGATCTTGAAGAAATCGAGATAGGAGGTATCTGATGTAATCCTAAAGCAATAATTCGTCACATTATTATAGCTAGCATAAGGATCGCCTTGCCAAGCCGCCTTGCTGAACTCCTCGTTCTTTGCTAACTCGTTAACTTTCCAAAATCCCCAGCTATAAGGCATCCATCGTTCTACCTGCGGTAAATGGATGAGCTTGTCTCTGAGGCGCTGACCATTTTCTGCCGCATTTGTCTGCAGAAACAGACTCTGCTCGTATGCACGCTCGTCATCAGGTATATGATTGAATTCAGCTATCTTGCCCACCCACCACAGGAGGCAGAAAGTAACACCCAGAAAGAACATACTAATCATCACCTGCACACCCAGCATCGTATTGCGGAACCAATGGTTATGGCTTCTTCTCATCCCTGATTCGAGTGCTTGCGTACGCTTGCAAATGCGACTCAGTACAATCCAGATGATGGTGAGACACAGCATCATAACCACCAGCCCAATCACCAGACTATAGAGATACAGATGACTGACAGTTCCTAACTCTGAGGTGATTTCTGCAAACTGAGGCTTTGCCAGATAATCACAAATCCAGGATCCCATCAATACTGCTACAAAATAAGCCACCAGCACGATCACCAACACCTCGGTAGCAAACATGGAGAAGAGTTGGAGGCGTGTGGCACCATTGGTAATTCGAAGCGAGATTTCACGTCTGCGCATCCAGAACAGCTGCGTCTGCATCCTCAGAAAACCGATGATAGCAGCCAGCAGGATCAACGAGCCTATCAGATAAGTGATGGAACAAGCAATAGCAACGCTTGAATACTCTTCGCTCAACCGATCTTTCAGCTTTTCTGTTTTTACCTTCAGCCCCAATGGTTTCAACCTGCCGTTCACCTCTGCTTTCAACTGTTGTGGCGTGCATCCCTCTTTCAACGCCACATACAAATTCCCAGCATTAAATTGATCAGAATCCATATCTTCCAACTCACATGGTGAGTAAAAGAGAGCAGAACTGCTCATGTCTAGCTCAGTCAATGATAAGTCTTGATAGACATCCACCAATCTCAACTGATAATTCCCATAACTTTTACTCAAACGAATGCTTGCACCCACGGGATTCTTGTCACCAAAGATTTGCTTTGCCTGCTTTTCGTTGATAACGGCATCATGAGGACCCAGCACCTTAATCTTTTCGCCCGTAATGGCAGAACGGATACCTACAAAGTTGGGGTAATTTCGATCAAGGGGAACTGCATCCAACTGCATCTTGCGTCTTGTCTTGCCGTTTAGTGTAAACTCAGCCCAGCCGCCTGTAAGCATACCATTAGGAGCATAAGGTCCCTGCTCTATGCAACGAGGTCCTCCATTCGCCTTCACCGCCCTTACGATATCACCATTAATACGAATTGAATTATCCGATTGACGTTTTTGGATGGAATCGAATCGGAGGTTATAAACCCTGTCATAATAAGGTTCATGGTTAATGGAAGCCATGCGGAAATTCTGCAGAAACGAATGCACCGTGGCAAGCGTCACCATACCGATGGCAAGCGACAGGATGCTGCCCAGCGTCTGCACCTTGTACTTGAGAATGTTGCGCAGGGCAACCTTCAGGTTGTGTAATAACATGTTCATATTTTTTAGTCTTTATATAATTTATTTACGTGAAATATTGATTTTTATTTCATTTTCGCTGGCAATTTGAGGATATCCGCTTACGATAACCTTGTCGCCCGGCTTCAATCCGGAAGTGATTTCGAATTGCTGCGGATTCTGTCTGCCTACATTGATATTCACCCGCTGCGCCTTCTTGCCATCGTCAGATACCCGGAATATCCAATATCCGTTGGTCGTTTGGAAGAAATCGCCATTCGGAATCACCAAGGCTTGCTCCGGCTTGCCCAATTCCAGCAGCACCCGATAACTCTTGCCCAATCGGATATTGGCAGGAGTCTTGCCAGTGAAAGTTAGTTCGCAGACAAACTGATGGTCTTTCACTTCAGGAATCACCCGTGATACACGAAGCGGGAACTGATGACCATCGTACTCGATATGGGCAGGAAGTCCGGCGATAACGCGGTCGATGTAATACTCAGCCAGCGAAACCTGCAGTTTAAACTGGCTCATCACCTTGATCTGTCCGATGCTCGCCCCGGACGAAACCTGCTGACCTTGGGTTACCCCCACATAACTCAGTTGTCCGCTTACGGGAGCCCGAACCACCAACTGCTGGGTGCGACCCTTCATTCTCAATAATTTCTTGTTGGCTTCCATCCGGTTGGCAGCAATCATCTCGCGCTTCAATCGGGTAGATACGGAATCATGCTTCAGGTTTTGCATCTGCAAGAGCACCTTCTGCCGCTGATATTCGTAATCTTCCTCAGCCACTTCCAGTTCCGCCTTACTCTTAATGCCCATACGATATTCCTCTCGGCTCTGCTTGAGCGATTTCTTCAAGTTCGCCATCTGATGCTGGGCATCCAAGGCTTGCTGGCGAAGGTTGATGGTCTTCTGCGTCATCTCAATCTCCTGTTCCTGACAGTTGCGAAGCTTGCTGCTCCATGCATCCTGCTCATCATCGATAGAATGATAGAGTTCCGGATTCTGAAGCACCAGGATGGTATCGCCCTGCTGCAGCATGGCTCCTTCTTCTGCCACCACCCGTTCCACGAATCCGTTCTCCATCGCATTCACCTGGATGGTCTTGAAGGGTTGCACCAGTCCTTCTACATCTACATACTCCCAGAAAGGAACCTTCTTTACTTCGGCTATCACCACGCTATCCATATCCACCCTTCGGGTGCCCGAAGTAACGATCAGGAAAAGGGCATAGACCAGGATGGCAATGCCTGCTACGCCCGACAGGATAGGATAGCGGTAACGGATATACCACGGTTTCGGTTGTTTCTTTATATCCATATTGTTCTGTTGTTATTCATTATTCTATAAGATATTTATTCTATAGGAAGTTCTTCCTTCAATTCTTTGTTGTGCTCGAAATCGAATCCCGTCATGCTTCGGAGCGTATAGTAAAGACTCCAATAGGTCTGCATGGTCGAGATGTAATTACGCCGGGCAGCATCTTTCTCGCTGATGGCTGCTTTCAGGTCGAGTATCGAGTTGCGACCCATGATGTAGAGTCGGCGCGCCACCACATGTCGCTTCTCGGCACGCAGGTCGGTAAGCGATGCCACATGCACCTTTCGGGCTTGCATATTAAACTGCAACACCAGTTTTTCTACGTTCTGGTAGAAATCCCTCATGCCTTGCTCCACCTGCGTCTGGGTAAGCGCCAGCTGCGATTTGGCTTCTCTTATCCTACCCTTTCCCCGTCCCCAATCCAATATCGGAAGGACGATGGTGATTCTTGCCGATTGCTGGCTCATCGGACTGCGATAGGCAGCACCGATATCGGCTCCCGTCTGCGAGAGTCCGAACTGCATATAGAGATCCGCCTTCAATCCTGCATTGGCACGAGCCTGCGCCAACCGGCTTTCGCTCTCCTTCTGGATGCGACGGTAATAATCGGGATCCGGACTATTCAGCAAAGCCCAATCTATCGCTCGCTGCAGAGGAACCTCAAAAGCAGGCACCTTATCCGGCATCACCAAACTGATATCCTGCGATTGTTCCAATCCCAGAAATGAACGGATGGTCTGCATCTTCTCCCGCAGTGCAACCTGAGCATCCATCACATTGGTCTCCTCGTTCAAACGATTGATTTCCAGCTGTAGCATCTCGTTTTCCGAAATCGTTCCATTCTCATATCGCCCCTTCGCCATCTGATAAAGCGTATCGGCAGAAGCAAAGTTCTGCTTTGCCATCTCCCATTCTGCCTGCGCCGAAGCCAGACCGAAGAAATGCTCACAGGCTTTTGCCGAAACAATCTCCAGCGTTTCGGCATATCGCTTCTTGGATTCCCGGAACCGGATAGGTTCTATCCGGCGATCCCATTTCAGCGAGTTATAGCCAAAAAGACTCTGCTCGTAACCCACGATAAAGGGCTGACTACTATAGGCTGTTATCTTGTTGTGCAACTCATCCAAGCGGTTGAGCGAACTCTTCACAAAAAGACTACCACCCGTCAGGGAGATATTCTGGTTGATTTTCAGAGTAAGGTCGGCACTCAACTGATCTTGCTTCAGAAAGAGAGCCGTACCATCCGACTGGGTTATCTTGTTCACCTCCTTATTAATATAAGGTGAAGATGAGAGGGAAAGCGAAGGCAGATAGTTGGCCTGATGATACCGATAAGCCCAGTAAGCAGACAGAAAGGTATTGCGGGCACTCTGCACCGATGGCGACTGCCGCTGCGCCATCGCAATGGTAGCCGCCAGGTCGAGCTGCAAAGTGTCGGCTTGAACATTCAGGGCTGCAAGCGCCCATACTATGAATAGATAATTCTTTTTCTTCATGATGATTTCTTTTGCAAAAACTAACACAAAAGCTATGCCACAAAGATAAAGATATGATTATCAAGAAGATAAGAAATTTCGGATATAAAAAAAGCGTGCGAAACCGCACGAAACGTGTGCGATTTCGCAAGGTGCGCACATCCTCAATATGATAGGCATCCGTCTCTATCAGGCAGGAAGCACCACGCTAAAGGTGGTTTTATCGCCTGGTTTCGAAGAGGCGGTGATGGTTCCACCATGCAGGGTTACTATCTGCTTGCAGATACTCAACCCGATGCCCGAACCACTCGTCTTGGTAGTAAAGAACGGCACAAAAATGCGCTCCATCACCTCCGGCATTATTCCCTTACCATTATCAGTAATGGAAATGATGAAATCGCGCTTGTTGCTCGAAAGATGAGTGGTAAGACGGACATAAGGAATCTGATTTTGAGCAGATTCAGCCTCATCGGAAAGATCTGCCGCCTCCTCCTTCATCCGAATCTCCACAGCTTCCTGCGCATTCTTCAGCAGATTAATCAGCACCTGTTCTATCTGCGAACGATCCATCAGCAACCTCTGGTCTTCATTTTCTATCTCATAATGGAATATCGAATCCGGATAAAGATGCTGCAAATCTGCCACCAGATCACCAATCCTCACATCCTCAAACTGAGGTTTCGATATGCGTTGCAACTTGCGATAGTTCTCCACAAACTGCAACAGACCATTGCTTCTCCGGTTGATAGCCTGCAATGCCATCAGCAGATCATCATGCTCCAGCGTATTCTGCTCCACACCTTCGCAAAGCGTATCAGCCAAAGAGATGATAGGAGTCAGCGAGTTCATGATTTCATGGGTCAATACCCTCACCAGCTGCTGCTGCGCATCCGTCTCATTCTTCTGAATCACCGGTTGCACATTCTGCAAGGTATAAAGGCGATAGGCAAAGCCCTTATTAAAGAAGTTGACCACGCTCAATACAAAGTCAGCCTTCCCCGTATTCTGATTTCCGACATCCCAAGCCTTCTTGCCAGCAGCCCCCTCGCTGGTCTTGGTCTCCAATTGTACCAGTTTCTGCAATCCCGGCTTCAGTTGCATCATTATTTCCGGCAGCGCCCCATCCAGCACCTGCAAATCCTGCAAGTGATGAATCGAAAAACCGCAGAGTCCCTCCACGGCAGCCCGATTCATCCAATGCACCTTTCCCTGTTCATCCGCCACAATGAGAAAGGCGTTGATGGTATCGAGCATCGTTCCGAAATACTGGTATTTCGCTTCCTGCAGCAAAGTGGTTTCCCGAAATTCATTCACCACTTCGTTAATCTGCTCAGCAAGATTCCGCTCTTCTCCCCTCAGATGATCCAACGAATATTGAAGCGAGAAGTCACGGGTGCGGATAGCCTCAATCAGTTGGCGCATCCGCTCATTGCTCTTATGATTGAATAAGTTATTGACGATTGACATAGTTTCAAAAATTTCCGTTTTTTCTATCAAAAGAAACTGCTTAAATCCTCACACGCCCTGTAAGGGCAGAAGTTCCTAACCCAGGGCAACACCCTGGGTTTTAACAAGATATATCCCTACGCCCTGAAAGGGCAAAAGCTTTAAACCCCGAGCTTATCGATTTTTCTATAAAGGGCGAAACGGGTGATACCCAGCAACTCTGCGGCCTGTGTAAGATTTCCATTGCTCAAGGAGATGGCGCGCTTGATGGCTTCACGCTCCAAGGTCTGAAGATTGAGCGAATCAACCTTTATGGAACCTGAAGAAGTCCCCGATGCCACCACAGAATCCTCCAATCTGATATCCTCTGCAGCCAGTTCCATCTTATCACCCAACACAATCGCCCTCTCTATACAATGCTGCAACTCTCTTACATTCCCCGGCCAGGTATGTTTCAACAGCTTCAGTTTGGCAGATGCACTCAGCACCACATCGCCTACACTATATTTTCCCGAATAAATCTTCAGAAAATATTCTGCCAGCAGAACGATATCCTCTCCACGCTCACGCAGCGGCGGAAGATGCAACTCGATGGTATTCAGTCGATAGAAGAGATCCTGTCGGAATGTTCCCTCGCCCACCTTCTCACGCAAATTAGCATTCGTTGCCGCCAGAATTCTCACATTCACATAGCTCACCTTGTTGGAACCAATGCGCTGAGTTTCACGCTTCTCTATCACCGTCAGGAGTTTCTGTTGCATCGGCAGGTTCAGATTTCCAATCTCATCCAGAAAGAGAGTTCCGCCATCCGCCGTCTCAATTCGTCCTTCCTTAGCATTCTTGGCATCCGTAAACGCCCCTTTCTCGTATCCGAAAAGTTCGCTCTCGAAAAGATTCTCAGGGATACAACCCAGGTCGATATTCACAAAAGGCTTTCTTGCCCTGTCCGAAAGCTGATGCAAGGCATGCGCCACCACATCCTTTCCCGTACCATTCTCTCCAGTAATCAATACGTTGGCATCCGTAGCCGCCACACGCATCATCTGCGTTTTCAGTTCCTTCATGGCAGGACATTCGCCAATCAAATCCGAAGAATCCAGATTTCTTTCCCTGCTCAATTCCACGGCACTCTTCACCGTATCGAGCAGTTTGTTCCTATCCCATGGTTTCGGAATAAAGTCGATGGCTCCCGCCTTGATGGCCCTCACCGCCTTCTCCGTATCCACGTAGGCCGTGATAAACAGCACCACGCTCTTGGGGTTATGCGCCAGAATCTTCTCCAGCCATTCATACCCCTCTTCGCCACTGATGGCATCCCGATGGAAGTTCATATCGAGCATGATGACATCAGGCATGAACGAATCCATCATTCCGATAATTCGCTCAGGCGTATTGATCACTCTGATACCCTCCACGTATGGTTTCAAAAGCATATTGAGCGACAAGAGAACATCCTCATTGTCATCCACTATCAGTATCTTTCCTTTTTTCTCCATTGCCATCATTTCTGATTTTTAATTATTTTGCCCACAAAGTTACTGCAAAAAAACGAGATAACTCCAAAAACTGCATCATTTCTTCAAAAATTCTTAATACGAAGCAACTTTCAACCGCAATATCCCAATATTTTAGAGAAAAAGCGAAGAAATTTCCGAAAATATTTGGTGATTTCAAAAAAACGTTTTATCTTTGCATCCTAGTTATCAAAGAAATCTCGGGGTTGACTGGATTTGACGGCGAGATGAAATGGTACGTAAGCATGCGGAGGCTCGTTGGCTACCTCCTAAATCCTAGTGAACAAAAAATTAATTGGCGAAAATAACTACGCTCTCGCTGCTTAATCGAAGTACAGTAGATTAGCTTTATTCCGGCACAAGGTGCTGGAACGGGACATCGCTCAACGGATGTAGTTCCGAATCTTGTTGATCAAGCGGTGCAGGTAAATCGGAAATAATTCATGTACGCCTCGTTGCATGGATGAAATTTTAGAGGATAAGGGTATGATTGGTGGTCCAGGTCTTGTCATACCTCGAAAATTGAAGGCTGGAATAAGCATGTAGAAAGCGTATGGTTTCCTTGTGCGGACGAGGGTTCGATTCCCTCCAGCTCCACCCTATAAGCAAAAAGCAGCTGATTTTCAGCTGCTTTTTTTGTTTTTATTGCATAACGGATTGTCAAAGAACTGGGCATGGCTTCTATATGCTGACCCATTTTGTGACATAAATAATCTCCTTTCTTACCAATTCAACACCCAACTTGCATTGGAATATTTTCCTATAATCTCTGCGTCCTTGATGACATGAAGCTGGCGGACATACTTGTTTCTCTTGCTGGTATCTATAGCTTTACCTTCCTTGTCATGGCTATTGAATTCCAACAGGACTGCTGAAGATGCAGATTTGTCAATCGGTCCAAAACCTTCAGAAGGTACATCGTCGAGTGTACAGTTCAGCAACACACACTCCGCATCAGGATAATTCCTTCCTTTATTATCAGGCAGACGGGCTATTACGGCATCCTTGCTCAATCCTCTGAAAGTGCAATCATTGAAGATGTTACCATGGTTATCCCTGGTATTTCTAATCCACATGAAAGCACCATAGCTGGAAAGGGTGCAGTGATTGAAGTAGGATGGACCTCTTCCCAAAACCGTATCCCCTCCTCCATCTATGATGCAGTTGAGCCAGTAAGCTGATCCATTCACCTGAAGTGCATCGCCATCACCGATGATATGTACATCTTCTGCCAGGTTTCGCTCTCCATTTAGAAGAAAGCCCTCTGCCTGTCCCTTGCAATCAGTCTTGAATGTGATATCTTTGAAAATCATGTCGGCACAGTTGTCTGCTGCAACTGCAGCACGGCGTGAAGGGAAGGTTCCTTTCAACTCATTGGTTTTGATATCAACAGGATGAGGATTGAAAACCTCGTTATTAGGGTAATGTACTACCACTCCATCCATGGACTCTCCCTGGATGGTAACAAATCGTTTGTTGCGGAAATACACCAGTTCCTCATAATCTCCATTCTTGACGAAAACCGTTTTCCTGCAAGCTTCTGTTGGCAATGAGTCTGGTATCCAATCCATGGCACCTTGCAGGGTTGAGAAATCTCCGCTTCCATCTGCAGCCACTACCACCTGACTCAAATCCGCAGAAGGTGCGTTCTTCTTGGTGGTGAACTTCCAAGATGTCTTGCCCTTCCAACCTTCAATCACACCGTTGCTTATCTTTACTTCATACTCATGGCCGTAATCCAACATGTTGTTATGCAGATAAATGGTGGCCTTGCTGCCATGACAGATAACAGGATAGAAGTGGAAAGCATCAGAGAAGCCGCCTATGATGGTCTTCTGGTATTTGCGCTTATCTTCCTTGGCCGCACCCGACGGAGTGCCCGGACGGGTATTGCGATTGGTGATGTGCCCTACCTTATATATATAGGGTACTGGAGTATAGATGGCATGGGGATTCTTGGGCTGTCCTTCCACAGGACCTGCCGGAATACTCATGTCGATTCTGTCAACCACCTTGCGGGTAGTCTTATCAGTAACTGTGATAACACCCTTGCTGCCGGCTTTCACCGTCTTGTCAAACTCAATGACCAGATGTGTATCAACGTTGATGTCCTGGGCATTCTCATGTGGATAAAAACTGATTGGAGATTGTGCCATCAGGTTCATACCAACAAAGAAACCTACCGTTAAAAAAAAGATTCGTTTCATATTTAAAAGTCTTTAATATTGTTTTTTGTACCAGTCTAATACATCACCTTGCTGACCTGCCATTTCATACCAAAAAACACCGATGCCTTGCGCATAGCAGACACCCATGTTGTTCATCGCCATCAAATCTCCTTCAAGAGCTTGCTGACGATACTTGTTCGCCGTTTCACGTTCCTTTTTCATTTCTGTAATCTCAACTTGGGTGCAAAGGTACAACTTTTATTTTGATTTTTTGCATCGTGAAGAGCTAAAAAAGAAAAGGCAGCAGCAAGCTTCTTCGCAAACGCCTACAACTGCCATCTCTATATGAAGTGCAGGAATGATTCGTTTACGATTTATTTTTGCTTTCACAATTCTTCAAAACCACTGATTACCAATACGTTTAGGATGAAGGCAGTTTATAAGCAGAAAATATGATAGTACTAATAGGAGTAGCTGATATTTCCAACAGGAAGTATTGATACCCCTATCAGGAGAAACAGATACTATCTAGCATCGGCTGACTAGGGTCATCCATATAGATGACCTGAGTCAGCTATATGGATGACTCTAGTCAGCTATATAGATTACTGGTATCAACCGATACGGGAAGAGCATTCCCCGTCCTTCTTTACCTGCCAGCTACTCCCACTCATCATTATCTTCCACCCTCCTTCACCTATCAACCATTTTTCCTCTTCATTATTCTCCTTTCACACTTAATCCACTATGATACAAAGAGTTAATATGAGTGTGAAAGCATTTTGAAATATTGAACATCATATTCTATTTCACCCATTTCATCAAATCGTCATAATTGGTTACCTTATGATAGTAGATGCCCGAACCTGAGAGTTGCTCGAAAAGCCTGTCAGCACAGGCTATCTTACCATTTTCTATGCCTCGCAAGTCAAGGGTTGACATGCTGCCCTTGGTTTCGGCTACGAAATAAACATGCTTCACGGCACCATCCTTGAAGGCTATCGCCCAGTCGGGAGAATAATTGCCCACAGGGGTAGGAATGTGGAAACCTTTTGGCAACTTGGCATATACGGCAACATCGGTACTCGTATCGAGGTCTTCCACGAACTTGCGCTCCACACTCTGCTTTGCCGTTCCATCGGTAAACACATAATCCACGATGCTCTTTCTGCCCTGGTAAGCCTTGTCGAGCGAGGTATGTTTCTCCTCCGTAAAGATGGCGGAATCGTAGCTTCCCTCTATCTCGTTGTAACTGATATGATCTACGATGATGGTGGCTTTCTGCTCCAGAATCAGGCGGCTTACCCTACGGATAAACTCTTCTGGATTCATCTTGTACATATCAAACTTTTCTGGCTTAATCTGACTCAAAATCCCGGCGATGGTCTTGCGGGTCAATCGGGTATTGGCGGCAATCTTGCCCAGCAGGTCGTACCTCACGGTGCTTACGACTTCCGTTCTCAGGTCATCATGCTGCATTTCTTCCCGCACCATCATGCTGCCCGCCTTCATGTCGTCGTACTTCAGTTCCGTCTTCTGCACTCCTCGGGTTACCACGTAGCTCAGTCTCGAAACTACCAGTTCCTTGTTGATGGCGGCAATAGCTTTCTCTATCAGTTCCCTGCTTTCGAAGTTCACCGTATAGGCGTATTTGTGGTTGATACGATTCCAAAGTTCCTGGAACTCCTTCTTCGTGAAGTTCTCGTTCAGTCTGTTCTCCGGAGTCTGCGGCGTACTTCCGTTTTCTATCATACCATCAAGGGCAGAAGGATTCCATACGCCTTCTATCAGTTTATGAATCCATTTGCCGTATGGCTTTACTTCTTCTGGCAATGGTGCGAGTGTTCCCGATGTTGCGGCAGAGCGGTAAGCATCGGTTACATGACTTTCGTCATCCACATAACCATTCTTCACCAGATAGAAATAAATCTTCTTGGCTTCTGACGTCGTGATACTATGCTTGCTGCCATCCTCAATCGTGAAGGTCTTTCCATCGAAGTAATCGATGTCGGCAACCTTCGGACGGTCGTAGAGATCTTCCGAAATATTCTTCTGCAGGTCGTTTACGAAATCAGCATAGCCCTCAGAGGCAATCACGGTAAGGCGGTTGATTTGCTGCACTTGTCCCTGCAGGGTGTCGGCATCCTGGCGCACTCCCTTGCTGTCAACGCAGAGTCGCAGACCGCGGCCTACTTCCTGGCGCTTCTGCGAGATGCTGTTTGCCTGTCTGAGCGAACAGATCTGGAAGATGTTCGGATTATCCCAACCTTCTCTCAAGGCTGAGTGGGAGAAGATGAAGCGAACAGGTGAATAAGTTGGGTCGAGACTCAGCAATCGTTCCTTATCTTTCATGATCAGGTCGTAAGCCGATACGTCGTCGCTTCCTGCTCCCTTCTTCTCATCGCTGTCCTTGATGCGCTTGGTCTTGGGGTCGATGGAGAAATAACCCTCATGGGTCTTATTGACAGGGATGCAGCTGAGATACTGCATATACTCCGGGTCGTACATATTCTGATTCTCCAGCAGTTCTGCCTGGTATTCCTGTTCGAAGATTTCTCCATAGCGTCCCAGCAGCGCATTGCCGTCTTCATCATACTGGCGATACTTGGCAACCTCGTCGATGAAGAAAAGGGAGAGGCACTTGATGCCACGATGGAAGAGCGTACTCTCTTTTCGGAAGTGCGCCTTGATGGTTTCCCTTATCTGGATGCGAGCCTTGTGGTCGGCAGTTATGTTGCCGATTACCTCCTTCAGCATCAGACTTTCACCGTTACTGAACTTCACATGACTGCGACTTGGCTGACGGGCATCCACCACGATATCGGTAATCATGAATCCCTTGTATTGCAGCATATTTCCAGAGGCACTATAGAGGTCATCGCCTTCTCCCAACTTCTTGTAGATTCGCTTGATAGCTCCCGTAGAGCTCTGCTGTTCTATCTCCAGTTTTACCTGTGGAGCCTTGTCTTTCGAGAGCAGCAGCTCTGTAAAATAGATATAGCTGTCGGTACCCTTCAGGTTCTTCAGTTCGAAGCCTACTACCTCTATCTTCTTCACCAGCTTGTGGTTGTAGGCATCGAGTGCATCGAGCACATACACCGTGTTGTGGTGCTCCTTGTGGGTAGCGGAGTAGTTCAGGGTGAAGAGCGGATTGAAGGCTTTGAGTGCCGTCTGTGTAGCGGCACCTCCCATCTTCTGCGGTTCATCCAGGATGATGATAGGGTTGTTGGCAGCAAGAACAGCGATAGGCTTTCGGGAGCCGAACTCATCTCGTTCGGAGTTGATGATGCGTGCCGCCTTGTTCTTGGCTCCTTCCTTCATGGTGTTGAAGGCTTGGGTGTTGATGATCATCACGCTGATGTCGTTGCTCTGCGAGAAGGTGTCGATGTCGTTGAGGCTGCTGCTGTCGTATATGAAGTAGCGAGCCTTTTTGCCGTATTGCTCCATGAAGTGATCTACCGTGATGTCGAAGCTCTTCTTCACACCCTCTCGGATAGCGATGCTTGGAACCACCACGATAAACTTGGTCCAGCCATACTGCTTGTTCAGTTCGAACATCGTCTTGATATAGACGTAAGTCTTTCCCGTTCCGGTTTCCATCTCTACGTCGAGCTGGCAGGCTCCTAGTTTCTGACAGAGTTCTTCATCCTGATGGATATTGTTATCGGTCTGAATCTGTCGGATGTTGTCGAAGAGAGCCACCTTATCCATAGCAAGGCGATTGTTCTTATAACCCAGACTATTGCTGGCATCATCGCTATCGGCAAAGACATCTGTTTGAACGATTTTGATGTCATGCTTCTTGCTGTCCACCACATACAGTTTTCCCTTATCCATCCTGTATTCCAGGTTGGCTTGGTTGGGCTGCCCCTTGAAGACGTTGATGACGCTCTCCACGGCATCGGTCTGATATTGTTGTATCTTAAACTTCAGTTTCATAATCGTAATCAGTAAAGTTCTTTTTACTTTTTTACCTTTCTACTTTTTTCCTTTCAAAATCCCTTTTTAAAGGATTTTGGTGACCGTGTCAGGAGAATATGTTTTAAAGATCTGCTCGAAGTTGGTGGCGGTGGAATCATCCTTCATGCTGGTGTCACGGAGCACGGCATAGGCTGGTTGCATCTGGGCGATGGACTTTACCACATCGTCGGTTACATCCGGGTCGAAGCAAGCCACGAGGTATCCTTCGGCAACGTTATAGATGGTCTTGCCAGCTACAGTTGTCGTTTCTATCTTCGAATCCAGGGTTGCGCCAAGTTCGAGCATCACTTGGAAGAGCAGGTCTTCGCCAGTTCTATCCGGCTTTACATTATCCACCTGCGAGAAGAGGTCAGCTTGCGAAATATCCTTTGGAGAATAGTAGATGTTCTGCATATTGGTGGAATCGAGTTTCAACACACGGAAGCCAGTATCGAGGTCTTGGGTGGTTAAAGGAGAGTCCTCCTTGATTTTCTTGCCGGCACGGCGGATTCGCTCCTTGCCTATTTCACAGACAGTTTCATATCCTTGTTCTTTCTTTTTCTCGCTGATATGTTCTGGTAATTGAACCATGACAAATGAACAATGTTTGTCTTTTTCTACATTCATTTTCATTACAGCATGAGCTGTAGATGCACTACCAGAAAAGAAATCTAATATGATAGAATTATCATCGAGATTAGCTAATGTAAGCAAACGTTGCAATAATCGAACAGGTTTAGGACCATCAAATACACCTTTATCACCAAATAATGCTGTAACTTCTTTAGAACCTTCTTGACTATGACCTACTTCTTTGTGAAATAAAATAGAGGTTGGAGCCATACCTTCGAATTTCAATTCAGATAAAAATCGTTTGACTCTAGGAACTCCATTACCTTCAGGACCAAACCAAATTCTATTGTCTTTCACTTTTTCTAAAAATGATTCTTCTGAAAATCTCCAACATCTGCCTGGGACTGGGTTTACTATCTTTCCTGAAGGTGTTGTAATCGGATAATCACATGATTTATTGTAGGTTTTAACAAGCATGTCTCCAGACGTCCAAACTCCTCTAGGGTCATTGTCCGGATTTGAGTAACGAGCATTTGCTTCTTGTGTTCTTTCAAGCCTGCCTATTTTGAAGTTTTCTATTCGTTTAGCGCACATTACAATATAGTCGTGGCTAGAAGAAATAAATTTGGCATCATTCTTTGGTGCAAAGGCTCTTTCCCAAATTAAGGTTGCAATAAAGTTTTGTTCTCCAAACACTTCATCGCAAACCTTTCGAAGATTCTCAACCTCATTATCATCAATAGAAATAAATATCACACCATCATCGGTCAGCAAGTCTCTTGCAACTTTCAATCTCGGATAAATCATATTGAGCCAATCAGTATGGAATCTGCCATTGCTTTCGGCATTGGTAAACATACGGTTGCCCTGCTCGTCAAACTGTCCTGAGTTGGCGAGATATTCTTCTGAAGACTGAGCGAAATCATCTTCATAAACAAAATCGTTTCCGGTGTTGTAAGGTGGGTCAATATAGATCATTTTCACCTTATGGAGGTAAGTCTCCTTCAGACATTTGAGAACATCGAGGTTGTCTCCCTCGATATAAAGGTTCTGGGTGTTGTCGAAATCAACGCTGTCTTCACGGCAAGGGCGAAGTGTGGCATTGATAGGAGAATTGGCAAGGAGAATCGCCTTGCTCTTGTCGGGCCAGGTAAACTGGTAGCGTTCCGCTCTTTCTGACATCACATTATCAGAAAGATTCTGCTTGAGTTTCTCGAAATCTATGAGGTGCTTTGGCTGACCGCTTCTTTCGTCCACGGTCTCCGTAACGCAGTCGGGAAACAGCTGCGCAATTTTCGTAATGTTGTCCTCGACACCATTACTACTCTGCATTCTTAATTTGTCCATTCGTAGCTCTTTTCATTGTTGGTTACTATATATATAATAAGGTATAGCAACAAACATTGAAGCGAACTCCAACGTCTTTTGCTATAGCTGATGGGTGCGTTTGGAACTAAATCATTATCGGAGTAAAACGGGCAGCGGACAGAAGGATTAGCAGAAAGCCATCCGTCGAAAAGCCTTGATGAAGTGAAGACAAAGAAGAAGCGTGAGCTTCCCTTATCAACACTTAGGCTTTGGCGTGCCCGTAACCACGATAAGTTCCGCCCACGCTATAGCGCAGGCGTTCACAGAACTTATTCATTCGTGATTACATACTTTAAATCGCCAAATTTAAGTGTTTCCGAACAAATTAGTAAACGCAAGTTTATAATCTTACTATGTTATATCTTTCTTTTCTGTTTCTTATATATCTTTCTTTTTAAATTGTTATACATTCATTGCAATGCCTTTTGGCATCCCAATACAAGGATAGTTATAGCGCCATCATGATTTTTATTATATTCCTGTTCCAGATAACATTTTCGGCATCTTTGGAAGTGATGATTATGCAAATCATAAACTTGCAAAGTAACCGTCAATATCATCATGCGACTTCAATGTGATACATTGTCCACTATGAATTTCTTCTCTCACCTTGTCAAGCTTCGCTTGCAAATCGGGAGTAATCACATGAGTTGATGTGCTCATATCCTTTGTTTTAAATTGTTATTTTGGCACAAAGATAATAAAAAATAATGAAAATCGGAGTGAATCTTTGGTTTTTAACACTGATAATTGCGATTATTAAAGTTTCTTTTACAAAACGCAGTGGATACACAGTAAGTAAGCTTCATTTTCCATCGAAACAGGCTCCATTCGCCATCGAAGCCTATTTCATTTGGAACTGAAGGAAGCCAACTCAGTAATCTAGGTTATTTCTGTCAATACTTATAACCAAATTTTGTATACTGGCAAACTTGGAATCTAGCAACAAAATAGGGAATTTTGAGCATATCAAATTCCCTATTTTCTGCTTCTAATTAAACGAATACCCTATAGTTGTACGACTATAAAGTTGTAGTCGTACGACTATATAGGCTATGGTTGTACAACTGTAGAGTTATAGTTGTACAACTATAGGGGTTATAGTCGTACAACTATAGAATTCCTATTTCAACGCTATCAACGAGCAAAACCATAATTCTTTGATTATTAACACATTACCATTTTCTTCCATATTTTCAATATTCACAAAGAAATAAGAATCGTTTGAAAATACGAGAATCTCAGCAAGGGAAATGTATAAAAATAAAACGACCCGCACATTTGAGCATCGTTGAGAGGCTTGGCGGGTTCTAGCGAATGCAAAGGTACGAAGATTATTCGAAACCAGCAAATTTTTAGAGAGATTTTTATCTCTTTCTTCCCCCAATAACTTTTTCATTCGATTCCATTGATATATGAACTCAGTTATTTGTCATTGTAATGTCCTTCTAGCTCAATAATGGACACAAGAATTTCTTCATCAAGTATGTCATAGATAATCCTGTCCTGGGCAGTAATATGTCTAGAATACGTGATGTCGTTTCCACCTTTCAAAGGTTCTGGATGTCCTTTACCTGTTCTAGGGTGCTCAGAAAGTTCTGGAATCAACTTCTCTAGTTTTTTGAATAGAGGTAGATTTGATTTCTTCCATTTCTTAATGACCTTCTGTGCATCCTTAGAGAATTCTATTCGATATATCATAAAGCTTCCATCCATGCGATTGCTTCTTGTGCTGTGTCAAAGCACAGAGTTTCTCCGTTTTTATGTTCTTCTCTCGCCTTGTCAAGCTTCGCTTGCAAATCGGGAGTAATCACATTTTCCTCCATGGTCTTGTTCTTACTCATAAAATCCACAAGAATGGATTCTACATAATTGTTAAGGCTACGATTGGTAGCCTTAGCACACTCCTTGAGCTCCTCAAGAAGCTCTGCTGGTAACCTAAATGAAGTAGGTACACGTAATGTTGATGTGCTCATATCCTTTATTTTAAATTGTTATTTTGGGGCAAAGATAATAAAAAATAATGAGAACCAGAGTGAATCTTTGGCTTTTAACACTGATAATTGCGATTATTAACACATTACCATTCTCTTCCATATTTTCAACATTCACAAAGAAATAAGAACCGATACCTTGAAGCAATGAACAATGACACGAAGAAAGCCATGGCGTTATACCGCTATAACTTAAAGATGTCAAAATTATTTGTACTATTTTGTTCTATTCAACGAACGAAATGAGGAAAAGTAGCTTCTCCTAATTCCGGTGCATATTCAAAACCTTCGTAACTAAAGGCTGCCAATTCTTCTGGAGTAAGAAGCTGATTATTCAAGATATATCTCACCATGGCTCCACGGCAAGATTTAGCCCATACAGCCTGCATCTTCAATCTGCCGTCTTTCTGGCGGACATAATTCAAAGGCAAATAACCCCAAAAAATCCCATAAACTTATATTTTTTTAAAAAAAGAACATTATATTGCACCTTTTCTTGCGTAATCTAGAAATATTTATTACCTTTGCAGGAAAAGTACAATATAATGCACTACTCAATCGTATCTGACTGAACAAAAACAACATAAAATATTGATCTTCAAATAAGAAAAATAAAAAAACAAAGAATAAGAGAAATGAACATCAAGTCAATAGGCTGTAAAATCAAGGGAAATCCTACGATGGTAGAGGGTACGGTGTATTCCATGCTCATCATCTGTAGCATTTCCCATTTCCTGAACGATATGATTCAGTCGATTATCCCTTCCATCTATCCGATCGTGAAGGATAAGTTCGACTTCTCGTTTGCACAGATTGGTATCATCACACTGGTCTTCCAGATGACATCTTCCATCCTGCAACCTTTCACAGGACTTTATGCCGATAAGCATCCCCGTCCCTATGCCCTCTCCATCGGCATGTGCTTCACGTTGGTGGGGCTGCTCCTGCTGGCTTTCGCCGAGAATTACTTTCTGATTCTCCTGGCGGTGAGCGTTGTCGGCCTGGGTTCGTCCGTGTTTCATCCCACAGCATCGAGAGTGGCCCAGATGGCATCGGGAGGCAAGAAGAGTCTGGCACAATCCATCTTCCAGGTGGGTGGCAATGGAGGATCTGCAATAGGACCTTTGCTGGCAGCCATCATCATCCTGCCTTTCGGCCAGCATGCCATCTCCTGGTTTGCCCTTGCAGCGCTGCTTGCCGCTATCATCATGGTAAGATTGGGAGTCTGGTATAAGGCACGACTGGCTTACGTGGTGAACCATCCTCAGAAACAGCCCCTTCTTAATACCCATATCTCTAAAAGGGTGAAGTATTGGGCTCTGTTCATCCTCATCATGCTCGTGTTCTCCAAGTATTTCTATACGGCATGCATTACGAGTTACTTCACCTTCTTCCTGATGGATAAGTTCGGCGTATCGGTACAGACCTCGCAGCTGTGCCTCTTCGTATTCCTTGCCGCCTTTGCCATAGGTACGGTGGCAGGAGGAATGCTGGGTGACAAGTTTGGCAGAAAGTATGTCATCTGGTTCTCCATTCTGGGAGCAGCACCCTTTGCCATCGCCATGCCTTTTGTGAACTTCACATGGACCATCATCTGTACCTTCCTTTCTGGCTTGATCATCGCCTCGGCATTCTCTTCCATCGTGGTATATGCCACCGACCTGATGCCAGATAAAGTGGGATTGATAGCAGGCATTTTCTTCGGCCTGATGTTCGGACTGGGAGGACTTGGCTCAGCATTCTTCGGCTGGTTAGCCGACAAGACCAGTATTGAGTTTATCTTCCAGGTGAGTGCCTTCCTGCCATTGCTCGGCATCATAGCAGGATTCTTGCCGAATACCCAGAAGAGAAGCGTTGAAGAAACTGATGAAAACGCAAAGTTTAAGTTTTAAAAAATATTAAGGAAAGAAGTGGCGATAGTTACATAAAAAGCCGCCACAACTTGCCTGCTGCCAGCAGCGTGAGTCTTGCTCTCAAGACCCTGATCAATAGGGAATTCATCTACAAGTACAATGGCAGCTATATCATATACGACCGCTTCTTCGGGATGTGGTTGAGGACTTTGACCATCAGTTCATTGAAACAGAGAATACGAAGATTATTCGAACCTACTCCGCCCCCATGCGGTAATTCTTTGGCGATAATCCGGTATGCTTCTTGAAGAAGGTGCCGAAGGATGAGGCATTAGGGAAGCTTAACTCGCAGGCTATCTGCTGAATCGTCATGTTCGTATTCTTCATCAGATAAATGCTGCGACGGATGATCGCCTTGAAAATCAACTGCTGAACCGTCTTGCCACATACCGACTTCACTATCACCGAAAGATACTTCGGGGTGAGACAAAGCTGGTCGGCATAAAACGCCACACCACGCTCTCGCATGAAATTCGCATCTATCAGCTTCACCAACTCCTCGAACGTCTCTATCTTGCGTTCCATCTCCTTTCTCGGCGTGGTGAGCGAGGCAGAGAATATGCTGCAAAGACGATAGGTCACCGCCATGAGAAGCAACTTCTGCTCATGATCACTATACGTATCCTTCTTCTCCTTCTGATCCAAGACAAAAAGCATCCGGGCATAAGACGTCAGCATCTCCTCGTAACCCGTCTGCGCCACGGTGCACGCCTTGGGATAAAGCGTGGAATAAAGACGCATGCTCATCACCGTATTGCCCAACATGTGACGAATCTGCTCCACACGATAGAAAAGCAAGGTAAAGCGGAAATCGGAAGAGGTTTCCTGAACATGAAAAAGAATTTCAGGAGAAAGGAAAATAGTCTCTCCCATAGACGCAGCAAAGGATGCCCCGTTTACCTGGAAACGGAACATCCCTTGATGACAAACTACTATTCCGACATAATCAGAATAGAAAGGCTGCATCAGAAAATGAGGAAATTCTCTTGCCTCACATATTATAATATTATCTGTTATCTCCATTATTTCAAATTTGCTTGAATTGCGAAGATAACAAAAATATCTATTCCATCTGACAACAATCCCGATTATTTATGATATTTTAGCAGAATCCTACCTCCTTCCCAAGTTTTTCTCATTCACATTCTTCAGCAGATACTCGCGGGTAAGCTCCTTGATGTTGCGCTTGCGCCAAGGTATCACGAGCATCAGTCCGGCACATACCAGACAGCCATAAAAGGTCCAGCCTGCCATCTCCTTGATAGATACCAGGGTGGCTTGTACCTGCACCTTTCCCTTCACACTCATGGCAGCCATGTTCTGCGCCTCGGTTACACTCTTACCCTGATACTGCATGCCCATCACCGTCTGGTCGTAAGTTTTTGCCGTCTCCAAGCTGGTACGGTCGTAATCCTGCGCAAAGCGGGTTACGTAATACTGCTGGCGATGCTGAAGCACATTGGTGTAGAGCGCCGAACCTATGCAAGGGGCGATGACCATACGCACGGTGAGCATGATGCAGACCCAGGTGGACATGAAGCGGTAAGGCATGCGCTGATTGGCTATCGTGGAGATGAGCGAATAGAGCAGCATCATTCCCGTGGAACGGATGATGATAGGCCATTTCATGCGCTCATACATGCCGTCGTTCTGTACCTCGAAGTACATAAAGAGGGCGTAGCCTCCAATAAAGAGGAAACCCAGACAGTACATCCACTTCAGATGAACATTCTTGGCTCTGGCGATGACCGCAAAAATCAAGCCCATGGTATATCCCACCATCACCCAGTTGCCCAGGGTGGCATTCTGCCAGTTGTCTATCTTCATTCCCACATTGGTGAACACATTCACGAACATGGCACTGGAGTTGCAGACCATCAGGAGGAAGAACAGCATGATGCCATAATTGATAACCCTGAGCTGGAACACCTCCATGATAAAATAAGGTGAACGACGGGTCTTCTCCAGATAGATGAACAGGGCGGTAAAGATGATACAGACCACCGTAGAATAACGGATGGTAGGATCATCAAACCAGTCCAGCGTCTTGCCGAACACCATTACATAGGCAAACGAGCAGAGCATGATGCTGAACACCGTGACATTGCCAAATTTCGACATCGTAATCGGGAACTTCGGCATCGGATACTTATGATAAGGCATGGTGAAGAACACGATGATGATGCCCGCCAGCATGAATGCCATCATGAAATGATACACATACTGCCACTCGTAAGCATAAGCAAGCCAAGCCGTGAGCCAGGTGCCCAACTGTCCGATAATCATGAAGAAAAGATAGATGACCGGCTGGGACACCATTTTTTCTGAATCCACCGCATCCCAAGCCTCCTCGGTAGTAGGCTCGCAACCCGGCGTGATATTCTTCGTTGCCTCGATGCCGAAACCATATCGAATCAATACAAAGAGATGCGCCATCAGAAGCGTCTGGCGAACAAAGCCCATCAGCAGACTGCACAAGCCGAGAATGAACAGCGAATCGGTCTGGGCGCAGACGAAACTGAGCAAAAAGAGAATGGAGAATCCCACGATACACATCATCTTCTCTCTCCGGATGCACACCAGTTCGTAGAAGAACGGCGAGAAAGCCGCCATTCCTATCGACGTGCAGAAGCCCGCAAAGGCGATGTATTCCGACTGGATGCCCAGTCCGCTCATCATCTCTCCGCTGTTGGCGGAATAGACACCACTCATCGTAATCATCGGCACGAAGAGGATGATCATGAAGATGATGCCCAGCGGTTTCGGCACCCAGTCATAGAACGGATAATTCTTATATTCTTCTTCCATATATTACTTCATTTCCTTCTAGCTACTTTTTATTTCTCTCAGCCTTTACTATCACCATCATACCTGCTGCCAGGCGGGCATTGTCTTCCTTGCTGAGGTTAGTGAAGTCGATTCTTACAGGCACACGCTGCTGAATCTTCACGAAGTTGCCTGCCGAATTATCGGTAGGAACAAGAGAATACTTGGAACCGGTGGCACCGGAGATAGCGGTAACGGTGCCCTCAAACTCCTTATTGCTGATAGCATCCACTGTCATGCGGACCTTCTGCCCCACATAGAGATTCTCTACCTGGGTTTCCTTATAGTTGGCGATGACCCACTTCTGGGCATTAGGAAGGATATAGGTGATGGTAGTTCCAGCGTTTACCATCTGTCCCTCTTCGATAGAGCGGCGGCCCAACTTACCATCGCATGGTGCTACCACCACACAATAAGAGAGGTTCAGCTTCGCCATCTCCACCGCAGCCTCAGCACGCTCGATGGCAGCAGCCACATTCTGCTTGCGGGTAACCACCTCGTTCACGCCCTTATAGGCAGCAGCCTGCTGTCGCTTTACCGACTCCAGTTTCTTCTTGGTAGCCGCATATTCCACTTCGAGCTGCTCCAGCTGAATAGGTGTAGCCGCCTTCTTCTCTACCAGGTTGCGATAGCGCTCGCAGTCCTTGGCGAGTTTGGCAAGGCGCACCTCTATCTCATCGATGGATGCCGAATAGACGGTAGCCGATGTCTGGGTGGTCTGCTGGGTAGCATCAATCACGTTGGCACCCGCCTTGGCATCCTTCAGTGCCGCCTCAGCCTCCATCAGTCGGATGCGATACTCACGGTCGTCGAGAACCAGGAGCGTATCACCCTTGTGCACCTCCTCGTGTTCCTTGAAGCAAACCTTGGCGATATAGCCCGATGCACGGAGATTGACAGGAGAGATATACTGCTCTACCTGGGCATCGTTGCTGGTTTCGTTGGCATTATAATCCAGGAAAAGGCAGACAATCTTCCAGAGTCCGAAGGCGAGGATGGCTACGCCGATGAGGCTGGCGATGATCTGGCGGATGCGCTGCTTCTTCAATTTCTTCTGCATTTCCTCGTGAGAAGTCTGAGTTGCGGCATTATCCTCACGAGCGGTTTCTATCTTGTTGTTTTCGTTCTGTTCCATTATTATATTCTGATTGATTATTACTTGATGATTCCTTTGTTATTTAACCTGATCCAACTGTCCGGTGAGTTTCAGGAGCGAGAGATTCGCCACCTTATATTTATAATAGGCGGTGAGATAATTGTTCATGGCTTCGCTCATGCGCATCTCATCCTGGAGAACGGCGGTCATCGTTCCTACACCTTCTTTATACTGGTCGGCTGTTACACTATATACATCCTGCGCCAGGGTGTAATTATCAAACTGCTTCTTGTAGTTGCGCTGACTGTTGTTCACCTCGCTCACGGCGTTCATATAGTTTGCCTGCATGCCCTTCAGCGCATCCTCGTATCCGATACGGGCATTCTCCTCCTCTACCTTGGCACGTCTTATCTTGGAACGCTTCTCGAAACCATCGAAGACAGGCACTCTCAGCTGGATGCCGATGCCATTGGAACCATACCAGTGGTTGGATTCGCCCGAATGAATCCAATGCTCTATCTTATCAGTAAAGGCTGAATACATCAGACTTCCGGTAAGACTCACAGAAGGCAGATAGCCATCCTTGGCAAGTTGGGTCTGCTTCTGGGCAAGTTCCTTTCTCTTCTCCAGGAGCTGGAGTTCGTAGAGATTTGTATTCAAACCGTTGGCATTCACCGTTTCTATCTCTCCGGGATTCACTTCACTTACCTTGATTTGCTTATCCGCAGGATAATCTATCACATACTTGAGCATGGTATATTGCTGATCGAGCATGGCGATGGCATTGTCGCGCTGCACGGTGAGATTCTCGATGTTGAGTTTCACACGCTTCACATCCACCTCCAGAGTCATTTGGTTGTCGTAGAAAGCCTGGGTGATGCCATAGAGTTCTTCCAGGCGCTTGATGTTGTCATTCACCAGTCGGATCTGCTCTGCCGTATTCTGCGCCATGTAATACATCTTGGCAGTCTGCACGATGAGGTCTTCGCGCGCCTTCTCGTAAGAGAGCTGGTTGAGATGGTCTGCTATCTTGGCAATGTCGATGGCAGTATTCACCATCTGGTTGTAAAGCGGCATCTGGAGCTGCAAGCCTGCCGAAGCATTATACTGCAGGGTCTTGGTTACATTGTAAGGTTTGCCGTAGGCAGAACCATCCGTCACGGAAACGGGAGGGGTGAAGTTATCGTTCAACTGTGCCACAGCGTTGATCTGCGGCAGCAGCTTAGCCTGATTCTCGCTGATGGAATACTTTCCCTTTGCAATCTCGTTCCTGCTTTTCTGTAGCGACAGGTTGTTATCCACTGCCATCTGCAGGCACTGGCTCAGCGACAGAGTTTCCTGCGCCATCATAGCAGAAAAAGCCCCGAGAGCCAGACAAAAACATAATATCTTTTTCTTGTTCATTTTTAATATGTTTCTTATGATATAAAATACAATTTAATTCTGGTGCAAAGGTACTGATTTTCTGCAAATAATCACTATTCACAAAATATCACAAAATGTTCAAAATTGCCGTTTCTTTTAGTGGCGGGGTTCTTAGAAACAAAAAGGCGATTGCTATCCCCTTTGCGGAAAAGCAATCGCCTTCATTATTTCATATAATTTTTATCTTACTTCCAAGGATTCTCGGTTGGATAAGGCAGGCTAGCTGGCTGGTTGTAAGCGATATCCTTGATGCCAAGATACTTGAATACCTCGAACAGGGTCTTGCCTACGTGAGAGAAAGCTACTGCACCGTGGTGTGGATAGCCCTTCTGAACCAAGACGTGGCGATAGAAGCGGCCCATCTCGTTGATGGCGAAGATACCGATACCACCGAATGAACGGGTAGGAACATCGAGTACCTCACCCTCTGCGATATAAGAACGGAGGTTACCCTCTGAATCGCACTGCAGACGATAGAATGTGATATCTGATGCAGCGATGTCACCCTCCAAAGTACCACGGGTGAAGTCTGGTGTGCCACCATTCTCCAACAAGCGGTTCTGGATCAACTGATACTTGATCTTACGGCTAGAGCACATCTTGCACTGTGGAGTGTTACCACAGTGGAAGCCCATGAAGGTATCAGTCAACTTGTAATCGTACTTACCCTTGATGTCCTCATCATAGATATACTGAGGAACAGAGTTGTTGATGTCGAGCAATGTTACTGTATCATCAGAAGCACACATACCGATGTACTCAGACAAAGCACCATAGATATCTACCTCGCAAGCTACAGGAATACCGCGGCTAACGAGACGGCTGTTAACATAGCAAGGCTCGAAACCGAACTGGCTTGGGAAAGCAGGCCAGCACTTGTCGGCGAATGCTACATACTGGCGAGAACCCTTGTGAGCCTCTGCCCAGTCGAGCAATGTCAACTCAAACTGTGCCATTCTGCGGCTGAGGTCAGGATAGTAGCATCCCTCGCCCATCTCCTTGGCCATATCAGCGCAAACCTCGTCGATACGTGGGTCGTTCTCGTGCTCCTTATAAGCTACGAGGAGGTCAAGCTCTGAGTTCTCCTCAATCTCTACACCCAGTTCGTACAAGCCCTTGATAGGAGCGTTGCAGGCGAAGAAGTCCTGTGGACGTGGACCGAAAGTGATAATCTTCAAGCCCTTCAAACCAAGGATGACGCGAGCTACTGGTACGAAGTCCTGAATCATCTTGGCTACTTCTGCAGCTGTGCCTACAGGATACTCAGGGATGTAACCCTTCAGGTGGCGCATGCCGAGGTTGTAAGAGCAGTTGAGCATACCGCAGTATGCATCACCACGACCATTGATCATGTCGCCGTCGCCCTCAGCGGCAGCTACGAACATAACAGGACCGTCGAAATTCTTTGCAATCAAAGTCTCAGGAGTCTCTGGACCGAAGTTACCGAGGAAAACAACCAAGGCGTTGCAGCCCTGCTCCTTTACCTCGCTCACAGCCTTGAGCATATCTTTTTCGTTCTCAACTGTAGTCTGGCAGTTGAAAATCTCACCTTTGTACTCTTTTACGATGTTCTCACGGCGCTGTGTAGAAAGCGCGATTGGAAAACAGTCACGGCTAACGGCAATGATGCCGAGCTTTACTTGTGGAATGTTGTTGCTTACCATAATTATTATGTTTTATATTAAGTTTTTGTATAATTGCTTATGAACTGCTTGTTTTTACTGAGCGCAAAGTTACTAATTATTTTTATCCCAGCAAACGTTTTTTGCGTTTTTTTGTGGTGAAAAAAGTTAAAAAAGGGGGGAAAACGTCTAAATGTAACATCTGATAAAGTTCCTGAAACATTTCATGCACCCGATATGATGCCTTATAACAAATAAAAACATAAAGATTGATGGTTTTTCAAATTATTGTTGTACCTTTGCACCGACAAAAACAGATAAACGATTATGAATAAAGTCAAGACTATCTTTGCCTGGATATGGCATAAGTTTCGCGCCAGTTGGACTTGGTACAAGAGTTTGTACCAGGGAAGGGCTTGGTACACCAAGACGGTTGTCGCCTTGGCTAGTTGTATCGTAGCCTTTATCCTATACTTGGGTGCAGTAGATATCAACTTTCTGTGGCTCTTCGGTAAGTCACCGGGTTATTTTTCGGGTATTCTGAACCCGCAGACTTCGGAGGCTTCCCTGATTTACAGTGCCGATGGCAAGCTCATCGGTAAGTATTTCAACGAGAACCGTACTCCTGTGGAATACGAAGACGTGAACCCTGCCTTCTTCAAGGCACTGGTAGACACCGAGGATGAGCGCTTCTACAAGCACATCGGTATCGACCCTATCGGTGTATTCGCTGCTGCCAAGGATGCCCTGCTGCATCATAGCGGGCGTGGTGCCTCTACCATCACCCAGCAGTTGGCAAAGAATATGTTCCGTGTCCGTTCGCAATACTCCACCGGTCTGCTCGGCAAGGTGCCTGTGCTGCGACTGCTCATCATCAAGAGCAAGGAGTGGATCATCGCCGTGAAACTGGAAACGGTTTTCTCCAAGAAGGAAATCATCACCATGTATGCCAACACCGTGGATTTCGGTAGTAACTCTTACGGTATCAAGACTGCCGCCAAGACTTACTTCAATACCACTCCTAAGGAGTTGACCACCGACCAGGCTGCCGTACTCGTGGGTATGCTGAAGGCTACCACCTATTACAATCCACGTACCAATCCGGAGAACAGTCTGGCACGCCGCAACACCGTATTATATAATATGGTGACACACGGCGATCTGTCACATGCAGAATACGACCAGCTGAAGGCTGAGCCTATCAAGCTCGACTTCAAGGTAGAGGAAAACTACGACGGACAGGCGAAGTACTTCCGTGAGGCTGTGGCCAACTACCTGAAAGACTGGTGCAAGGACGAGGGTTACGACCTCTACACCAGCGGCTTGAAGATATACACCACCATCGATACCCGCATGCAGAAGTATGCCGAGGATGCTGCCCGCAAGCAGATGAAGCAGGTGCAGCAGAACTTCAATAATCACTGGAGCATCCGCCGCACGCAGGCAGGAAAGGGCAATTGGCTGGGTCAGGAACCTTGGCAGGACGAGAACCACCAGGTGATTCCGAACTTTATCCAGGGCATCGCCGAGCGCCAGCCTTTCTACAAGGCATTGCTGGCACGCTTCCCTAACGATCCAGACTCCGTGAACTATTATTATAAGGAGTGGGTTCACCCTGTGAAGGTATTCGATTACGACAAGGGAAGCATTACCATCAACATGACTTCAGAGGATAGTATCAAGTATATGACCACCTTCATGCACAGCGCTTTCGTGGCTATGGAGCCACAGACGGGAGCCGTGAAGGCATGGGTTGGCGACATTGATTTCGACCACTGGAAGTATGACAAGGTAACAGCCGAGCGCCAGCCGGGTTCTACCTTCAAGCTCTTTGTCTATACCGAGGCGATGAACCAGGGACTCACTCCTTGCGACAAGCGCCGCGATGAATATATCTCTATGGAGGTTTATGACAAGAAGAAGCACGAGATGACCACCTGGAGACCATCCAATGCCAGCGGTTCGTTCTCGGGCGACAGCATCCCGCTGAAGAGTGCCTTTGCCAAGAGTATCAACTCCGTGGCTGTGCGCCTGGGTCAGGAAATGGGCATCAAGCGCATCATCGAGACCGCCAAGAAGATGGGTATCGACAGTCCGCTGGATGACACACCAGCCCTTGCCTTGGGTTCCAGCGATGTGAACCTGCTGGAGATGGCCTGTGCCTACAGTACCATTGCAAACAATGGTAAGCACCACGACCCAGTATTGGTAACCAAGATTGTGGACCACGACGGAAAGGTGGTATATGAAGGTCCTTCTACAGAAGAGCAGGTGATTCCTTACAAGAGTGCCTTCCTAATGCAGCAATTGCTGCAGGGCGGTATGAAGGAGCCGGGCGGTACATCGCAGAGCCTTTGGGGCTATGTAGGCAACTACCGTGACACTGAATTCGGCGGAAAGACGGGTACAACCAACAACCACTCAGATGCCTGGTTCATGTGTGTAAGTCCTAAACTGGTGGTTGGTGCCTGGGTAGGTGGCGAATACCGCTGTCTGCACTTCCGCACCGGAGCCTTGGGACAGGGTGCCAGAACAGCATTGCCAATATGCGGTTACTTCCTGCAATCCGTGTTTGGCGACCCAGCCTTCAAGGAATATCACGCCAAGTTTGACAAGCCGCAGGATGCCGACATCACGCAAGATATGTATATCTGCGCAAGCTATGCACCAAAACCTAAGGTAGATACCACTCGTGTAGACAGCACCGCCTTCAACGAGGAAATCATCCTCGATGAGAACGGCAACCCTGTTATCAAGGAAGTTCCAGTGAACAAAACCGAGGGAGCAACCCCTACCCCAAGTTCCGGAACAACAGAAGAAAAGAAAGAGAAGAAGAAGGCTAAGCCAACAGAGCAGCCTATCAACTTCGATGACCTCTAATATTTTAACATGATTGATCTCGACAATGCGGAGTTGCAGAACGCACTCCAAATCATACAGTTTACCCGTCGTTCGCTTTTCCTCACCGGAAAGGCGGGGACGGGTAAATCCACTTTTCTGCGATACATCGCAGCCAATACCAAGAAGAAACACATCGTCTTGGCGCCTACGGGCATCGCTGCCATCAATGCCGGTGGCAGTACCCTGCACAGTTTCTTCAAGTTACCCTTCCATCCGCTGCTGCCCAACGACAGCATGTATTCCGTGCGCAATATCCGGAATACATTGAAGTATAATTCTGAGAAAATCAAGATTATCCGAGAGGTGGAACTCATCATCATCGATGAGATCAGTATGGTGCGTGCCGACATCATCGATTTCATCGACAAGGTGCTGCGTGTGTATTGCCGCAACATGAGGGAGCCGTTCGGAGGAAAGCAGCTTCTGCTTGTGGGTGACATCTACCAGCTAGAACCTGTGGTAAAGGAGGATGACCGCAGACTGCTGAATCCTTTCTATCGCAGCAGCTTTTTCTTCGATGCCAAGATATTCCAGCAGTTCCAGCTCGTGAGCATCGAACTCACCAAGGTGTATCGTCAGAGCGACCCCGTATTCATCAGTATTCTCGACCATATCCGCACCAGTCAGGCGCAGACGAAAGACCTACAGCTGCTCAACCAGCGGGTGGGTGCCCAACTCGACGAGAGTGATTCCAAGCTTGCCATCACCCTCTCTACCCGCCGTGACACCGTGGATTTCATCAACGAGAACCAGCTCAAGCTCCTGCCGGGCGAGCCAACCCTCTTCCGTGGCAACATCCAGGGCGAGTTTCCGGAAAGCAGTCTGCCTACCCCTATCGAACTCTATCTGAAGACGGGAGCGCAGATTATCTTCATCAAGAACGATATTGAGCACCAGTGGGTAAACGGCACGCTAGGCACCATCATCGGTTTTGATGATGAGGATGATGCCAAGATATATGTACGCACAGAAAATGGACTGGACGTGATGGTGGAGCCTGCAGCCTGGAGCAACATGCGCTATCATTTCAACGAAGTAGAGAAGAAGATTGAGGAGGAGGAGATTGGCAGATACGAGCAATACCCTATCCGACTTGCCTGGGCGATTACCGTTCACAAGAGTCAGGGTTTGACTTTTAATCAAGTGAAAATTGATTTTACGGGTGGCGTCTTTGCGGGTGGTCAGACCTACGTGGCTTTGTCAAGATGCACCAGTCTGGAGGGAATCAGTTTGCAGGAGCCTATCCGCCCAAGCGAGATCTTCGTCCGCAACGAGGTGAAGCAGTTTGCCCGCCAGTATAACAACCAGAACACCATCAACACGGCGCTGACGCAGAGCAAGGCAGACAGGCAGTATCACGATGCCGTAAAAGCGTATGACAAGGGTGACATGCAAGCCGCCCTGGATAATTTCTTCCTAGCCATCCACAGCCGTTACGACATAGAGCATCCGCTAGCCAAGCGATTCATCCGCAAGAAGCTGAATAAGGTGAATGAGTTGCAGGCAGAGAACGAACGGTTGAGAGAAGTAATCAAGCAGAAGGATGAAGAAAAGAAGAAACAGGAGAAATTCCTGAAGCGCTTAGCCACGGAGTATGTCATCATGGGTAAGGAGTGTGAAAAGGAGGGAATGAAAGAAGCGGCTATCACCAATTACAAGAAGGCGCTGACGCTTTATCCGAGCCATCCGGAGGCAAAGAGAAGGCTGAAGCATCTGAAGGACTAGTTAGCCCTTCGCAGCTTTTATCATAGAGTCTTTTTTATTTTCCATTAAGGCTAGAAATATTTTCCCTTAAGGCTAGAAATATTTAGCCTTAAGGGAAAATATTTCTAGCCTTAAGACTAAATAATTTCTTTTTATTCATCAGAACTTAACCTCGTAGGTCTTGCCCTTCTGAGTCTTCATCTTCTTCACCTTATCTCCATATCTTACCTGGCAAGGTTCGCCGGAACCGGAGAGGATGACAGCCTTGGTAAGGCGGCCGTTATCCCAATAGATATCTACCGTGAAGTTACCCTTGGCACGGAGGCCCTTGATGGAACCCTTCTGCCATGCATCAGGCAGGGCTGGGAGGAGATGGATAAAGCCCATGTGACTCTGCATCAGCATCTCGGTGACACCCGCAGTGCCACCAAAGTTACCGTCTATCTGGAATGGGGCGTGCGTATCCCAGAGATTATCCAGCGTACCGTTCTTCAACAGGTTTCCATAAAGCTTGTAGGCATGATTGCCATCGTGCAGACGAGCCCACTGGTTCAACTTCCAACCCATCGACCATCCCGTGGCACCATCGCCACGATGCTCCAACACCACCTTGGAAGCCTTCGCCAGCTCAGGAGTGGTGATAGGCGAAATGGTGCGGCCCGGATGCAAACCGAAAAGATGGTTCACATGGCGATGCTCATCCTTAGGATCATCAATATCCTTAGACCACTCCATCAACTGACCATAGCGGCCTATCTGATAAGGGGCAATGTGCTTCAGGGCATCTTCCCACAGCTTGCGATCCTTGGCATCCTTGCCCAATATCTTGCTAGCCTCCACCGCATCGAGCAGAATCTCACGAATCACGGCATGAGCGAAGGTGGCACCCTCGTCTATCGGTCCGTGCTCAGGAGAGGTGGAAGGAGCCGCTGTATAGACGCCATCCTTGCGATGCCACAGATAATCCGCAGCAAAGTTGGCACTTCCCTTGATGATATCGTATGCCGTCTCGCTCAGGAACTTCTTATCGCGGGTATAGTCGTAATAATCCCAGAGATGGGTAGCCAGCCATGGACCGGCGAATGGTGAAAAGTTCCACGACATATCTTCGCTTGCCAGCGGAGAGGTAAAGCCGAAGATATTGCTGGATACAGATGTGGTCCAGCCACGAGTACCATAATATGACTTGGCAGTCTTCTCACCCGGCTTCACCTGTGTCTGGATGAAGTCGAAGAGCGGAAGCTCGCACTCACTCAGGTTGGTGGTGCAGGCTGGCCAGTAGTTCATCTGGAGATTGATGTTGTTATGGTAGTCAACACGCCAAGGACCATCCACATTGTTATGCCATACGCCCTGCAGGTTGGCTGGCATATTGCCAGGACGGGAAGAGGCGATGAGCAGATAGCGGCCAAACTGATAGTAGAGCTGCTCCAGATAGAAATCCTTGGCGCCCTTACGATAGTTAGCCAGGCGCTGATCGATAGGCATATCGTTGGCTTTATCTACATTGTTCAGGTTCAGACTTACCCGATTGAACAGGCGGCTGTAATCCTTGTAATGCTCATCGAGCAACTGCACATAGCCCTTGCCTTCAGCCTTGCTTACCCAATCCTGGGTGGTAGCCAGCGGATCCACGCCCACATAGGTCTTAGAATCATTGTAATCAGGGTTATTGTTTGCCTTATAATCGGTATCGGCAGAAATGAGGAATACCACCTCATCGGCACCCTTCACGGTCAGTTTTCCGCCTTCGTTAGAGAGGCTACCGCCCTTGTTGATGGCACGGATGCGGATGGCATACTGCATATCGTTGTTATCGAGACGGGCATCCCAAAGCAAGCCGTTTCTGCCATCAGCCACCATTCTGCCCGTAGAAACTGGGTTAGGCGCATAGGAGAACACGAGATTCTGCTTGCCCTGACGGGAAGCCTTATAGCGGATAGCCATCACATTGGCAGGATAAGAGATGAAATACTCACGCTGATATCTTACGCCATCCTTAACGAAGGAAACCGAAGCCAAGGCTGAATCAAGCGACAAGGCACGGCGATATTTCGACATGCCCACAGTGCTCAGTCCCGTCTCGATATACGCCTCGCCCATTGTGGTAAAGCTACCGAAGCGGAATGGGTCCTCGGCATAAGATTCGTAAGGCACAGGACTGTTGAAGTTCTTGCGGGTGAGCTGGGATGCCTTTTCCCAATCGTTGGCAGCGAAGGCATCTCTGATTTCCTGCATCACATGGGCAGAATTCTTGTTCACATTCCAATAATAGGCTGCGCCCTTCTTGGTGTTCGGACCGCCACGCCAGAGTGTCTTCTCGTTCAGCGTGATGCGCTCTGCCTCCACGGACCCCAGGATATTGGCACCGATGCTGCCATTACCGATAGGCAACGACTTAGACTCCCAATCCGGATCGGGATTGCGGGCGGTATCACCAGCCGAGATAGGCTTCTTGTTCGTCCATTTCTCAGGATGGCCGCCATACCAGATCTGCTGTCCCTTCAGGGTGACAGGCGTGTCGAACCAATAAGATAACTGTGTCTGCTGCTGTGCTGAAGCCTGAAGCGCCCCCATCATAGCGAAAGTTAGGATAGTTGTAATTTTCTTACTCATGGTTTTATAAATTTACGTATCATGTTATTTTCAAAATCTTCGGTACAAAAATACGATTATTATCCGAGATTACAAAATATATCATAAAAAAAACGAGGAAAACTAGCATTTTTTAAATACTAGCTGTCCTCGTTTAATTATTTCTTTGCTAATTCCTCAGAATATCATTCGATAATTCTCAACTTAATACCACTGCACGGCGTTAGAATAGCCGCTTCGCTTGTCATACTTCAGGGCATCCGTCAATGTGGCTGCATTGCATCGGAAGGTGAAGTTGTAGCTGGTGTATGGTGCAAGTACCACCGAACAGCTCATGTTGAAGCAGTGGAGGTCGCGCGCCAGACTGGCTGTGGTCATACTGATTTTCGAGTTTTCGAAATCGTAACCAGAAGAGAAGCTGATGTTCCAGCCGTCGCTGATGCGGATGTTACCACTCATGTTCAGCGTCTGGGTGAACTTATACGGATAGCGCATCGTCTTCTCGTTGAACTTCTCACGACGGGTATCCTCACGCATGGTGACACCATATCCGAAGGTGAGCGACCACGGCATCTTGAATGCCATGTAGCCATCCGAGTCGGTCTTAGCCTTTCCGCCTCCGCTCTTTTTGGCAGCCGTCTTACCCTTTTCGATATTATCATCTACGTTGCTCTCAATGTCGGTATCCAAGCCTTCATCGTCGTCATCCTTACGCTTGTTCTTATCGCGGTCGTCCTCATCGCTGCCGCCACCGAAGAGTTTCTTCAGTTTTTCCGGATTCAGCGTGAACGAGAAGTTCTGCGACATACCTTGGAATCGTCCGAATCGACCTTTGCCCCACTCCGTGTGGTTACCCACATACACGTTGCCTTTATCGTCCATCTCGTAGGCATAGGTAGCGAACACGGCATTCATATTGAATGTATAGTTCTTCCACCACTTCAGGCGCAGGTTGATGTTCATATCACTCCAAGGGCGCACCTTGGCTGCGGTGTTATAGCTCATGTTGATATCGAACGCATCAATCAGACTAATCTTCTTGATACTGTCGTTCTTATCCTTCCACTTCATCTCCAGGTTGTTGCCCAGAGTGAAAGAGATGTTTCCGCTCTTTCCCTTGCCCGGCACACCATAGAGGGCGTTCTGATAAGGCGAATAACTTACCAGCGACACATTGCCGTCGGCATCAGTCTTCTGATAAGTATCCCAGTAGCCATAGCGGGATGCTCCGAAATCTGGCGCATAACTGAAATTCACCGTTGGGGTGATGACGTGGCGGATGGTCTGAATCTTATCACCGAATATCTTTCGGCTTGGTGTCCAGAAGCCATAAATCTTCGTACTCATTCCCACGCTCATGTTCCAGTTATATACGTTGTGGAAGCCGTAGGTGGTATCGCACACCTCCTTTTGGGTGGTAGCATCCCACGATTTCTCCACCTTGTTGGTGTACATACGGTCGGTGAAGTTGAACGATGGCGTTACATTGAGATACTTGAAGAGGGTAAACGATGCGCTCACCGGAATCTGATGCTGCCATCCGTTGCGCCAATCCTTGATCAGGGAGCTGTGCATCAGCTTATCCTCCTTGGTATTGATGCTGTTGGAGATGTGACCCGTATAGCTCATCGCAATCTTCTCGTACCATTTCTCGTCGCCCACCATCTTCTTTCTGCGGAACGGATAGAAGCGCGAGATGCTGATGTTCAGGTCGGGCAGCGTCATGGCTATCGACGAGTCGCGCATATTCTGCGAGAGGTTGGCAGTAGAGCTGAGCGACATTCCGATGCTCGAGAAGTTGGTACTCCAGCTTACGGAAGAGGTTCTCGTACTCTGCGTCATCGTCTGCGGATTGTAGAGCGAGTTGAGGTTGTTGCGCTCGTAGCTCGATGTGGCGAAGTTGACGCTTGCAGAAAGCGAACTGAACGGATTGGCCTTCGAGTCCTGGCGATGGCTCCACTGAATCTTGAAACTCTCCTGTTCGGTGAAGTCAGGCATGCCCTTATCACCATTCTTGGTATCCTGATAGCTGAAGTAGAACGAGCCGGAATACTTGTATCGCTTGCGATAGTTGCTGGCTGCCGAGATACCCCAGGAACCCTTGGTGTAGATTTCACCCAACAGTTTCAAATCCCATTTATCATTCATGGCGAAGTAATATCCGCCATCACGCAGATAGAAGCCTCGTGCCGTTTCGTCGCCATAGGTAGGCATGATGAAACCGCTGCTGTAGCTCTTGGTGAACGGGAAGAATCCGTATGGGATGGCAAGCGGCATAGGCACATCGCAGACCACGAGATAAGCCGGTCCGAAAACCACGTCCTTGCCCGGTCGCATCTTAGCCCTGGAGAGCGAGATATAGAAATCAGGGTGCGGATCATCGCAGGTGGTATATCTGCCATGCTGCAAATAGATGACACCCGAGGAATCTCGCTTAGACTTCATACCCGTGAGGAATCCATCCTGCTGCTCAGTATATACATTATTAATAAGGGCCTTCTTGCTCTTGAAGTTGAACTTGATTGTATCGGTATCGTAGGTATCACTGCCCATCTTGAAGACAGGTTTACCCTTCACGCCACCCTCCTCCGTAGAGTCGGCGGTACCGCTCGCCCTGACGTTGCTCTTGTCCAAATCCATCGAGATGCGGTCGGAGGTGAGATCCATGTTCTCGTACTTCACGTTCGAGTTGCCATAGAGATGCGCCACCTTGCTGTGGGCATCATACACCAGCGAGTCGTCGGCCTGGTAATTGACAGGTGCGTCGATGCCGCCCGACTTCTTTCGATTGATACTATCGAGCCGGATGCTGTCATCCACCACCTTATTGTGTTTCCATATAGCCTTCTGCAGGGAATCCATCTTCGTGGTATCGCTGGCGGCATCATCCTCCAGGGAATTGACGACGGCAGGCATACCCGGGTTTGCCACCATCATGGTAGCGATGGAGGCAAGCAACAGAACAGCTATGGTTGATTGTTTTCTCATTCAGAAAAATATTAGAGTTTCATAAACCCAATAAAACTTCAGAAAATTATATTCTACTTTTCAAACATCCGCTCCCACTGTTGGAAGCGCTTTACTCCTTCCTCGCCAAACTTAGCGAGACTTTTCTCTGCCTTTTCTATACTCTTTTCCTTATCGAGATGAGTCTTGCTGAAGAATTTATCAGCATAGCAGATTACCTTCTCCTCCATGGTTTCAGGCAGAAAATCCTGGTGAGGCAGAGGCAGTTGCTGCTTCTCTATCTGCTCTTTGGTGATGCCGGCACCGGTGTGGCGCTCGCATACCCGAGCATGACGCTCATACCCTTCCTTGCGCAGGATTTCCGCTCCCAGTCTTCCGTGGCAGATGTATGGCTGCGAGCCAAAACACTGGATGCCCGGTGCATCGGTGAGGAAGATTCCCAAGTCGTGAAGCATGGCAGCCTCCTCGATAAACTGTGCGTCGAGCTGCAATTCGGGATGATACGAAACAATCTGTAGCGCTTTTCGCGCTACAGATTGACTATGTGTGATGAGGATATGACGAAGCTCATTATCCTCAGGATAATACTTATCAATAATTGCTTGATAATTCATAAATTTAATGTTTACTCAGCGTTTCGCTCAATGTAAGCGATGACGTCACCCTTGCGGATCTTGCTGCCCTGCTTGGCATTGATTTCTACGAGCTTACCACCCAAAGCGGCAGGAACAGTCTCAAACTCACCCCATGGAGTGAGGATGTAGCAGAAGGCATCACCTTCGTTGTACTCCTTGCCGATGAATGGCTCTACAGCTGGCTGGCACTCGCCCTCGCCCTGGAACTCCCAGAAAATCTGACCGGCTACTGGTGATACGATGGCATCAGCCTTGGCGTGCTTGAACTCAGCGAGCTGAGCTGGAGTCAAGGTGCTGCCGAGCTTAGCATCCTTTGCCTTCTGGAGGTCAGCCAGGAAGTTCTTCTTAGCCTGACCGCTCTTGAAGTTGCGATACTGCTCTGGGTGCATAGCGAGCTCGAAGAGTTCCTCGTCGTCCTGACCATACTCCCAACCATTCTCGTCCATCTCCTTCTTGAAGTCGTCGAGTGCATTAGTAAGCAATGTATGAGCATCTACATCTGTGAACTCACGACCCTGCTTCTTGGCAAGCTCTACGAGTTCTGGATCAATCTCTCCAGGAATCTTACCACTCTTACCAAGAATCATACCCCACATAGAATCGTCCATCATTACGAAGCGGCCCTTGCCCTGCTCCATGGTGAGGAGGTTCATCAATGAGATGTTCTTTACATACTGGCTGAATGGTGTTACCAATGGAGGGTAACCTACGCGTGGCCATACATACTCTACCTCGTCGAAGAGCTTGATCAGGAGGTCGTCCATAGACAACTCTTCCTCACCCTTCTTCTTGCGGATGTTGTTGATGGTCTGACGCATACCACCGAGGTCTGCCATCATAGAACCCATCATACCGCCAGGGAGACCGCAACCGAGCAACAATGAAGACATAATCTTATTGCCTGGGTTGATGAAGTAGCCCAACCACTCGTCGATGAACTCCTGAGTCATGGCACGAGCCTTCATGTAAGCGCTCATATTGATTTCAGGTACCTCGAAGCCCTCGTTCTTCAGCATGCTGATAACAGAGATGACGTCTGGGTGAACCTTACCCCATGACAATGGCTCGATGGCTGTATCGATGATGTCGGCACCATTGTTGCAGACCTCGAGGATAGAAGCCATAGAGAGACCAGGACCAGAGTGACCGTGGTACTGAATGATGATCTGTGGATACTTGTCCTTAATCATCTTGGTAAGCTTACCGAGGAATGCAGGCTGACCGATACCAGCCATATCCTTCAAGCAGATTTCCTCTGCACCGGCAGCGATGAGCTGGTCGGCGATGTTCATATAATATTCGAGAGTATGAACAGGAGAGTTGGTGATACAGAGCGCACACTGTGGAGTCATACCACCCTCCTTAGCCCACTTGATAGAAGGAATGATGTTGCGCACATCGTTCAAGCCATCGAAGATACGGGTGATGTTGGTACCCTGCTTAGCCTTTACCTTGTACATGAGGGCACGTACATCGTCTGGCACTGGATACATACGAAGAGCGTTCAATCCACGGTCGAGCATGTGAGTCTTGATGCCCACCTCGTTAAATGGCTTACAGAATGCACGAACTGCATCATTAGGATTCTCACCAGCGAGGAGATTAACCTGCTCGAAAGCACCACCATTGGTCTCTACACGGCTAAAGCAACCCATTTCAATGATAACTGGGGCAATCTTAGCCAACTGATCCTTGCGTGGCTGGAACTTACCAGAACTCTGCCACATGTCTCGGTAAACGAGACTGAACTGAATTTTCTTCTTCATTCTTATTCTTAAATTTCTTATATTCCTATTATATATAAATAAGGTATAGGACTTGTCTTGCCTCTGAAGCCAAAGCCATCATATTCTCTTCTGAAAACTATCAGAAAGCTTATTGAAAGCCATCAGAAAGCCCAGACATTCCATACCAAGGTGCAAAATTAGACAAAAAAATCGAGAAATCGGTCTAATCTCCTTTTTTTTTTATTTTATTATGTAATCTTCTTACTTTATCTCAATTATTACATCTGCCTAACTATGCTATAAACTCTACTTACAACTGTACTCATAACTCTACTTATCGCAATTCCTGCTTCAACTTTTCGCTGAGTTTGGCAGCCGCCGCATCCGCCTTGGCATTCACGGTGCGGGCATCCTTGCTACGTTTGTAGCCTGTCACTACGCCGGCACTGTTGCGCAGAGCCAGAGAATCGCCCTTCATGTAGACAAAGGAGAGGGTATCGTAGGTGGTCTTCTCGTTAACCACCATCTCTCCCAACTCCCTTCTGCCTTTCACCAGAATCAGCTTGCCGTTATAAGGATGCCATTCCGTATAGAAAGGTACTTCAGGATATTCCACTGGGCTATCATCCTCCACACCGGCATTTGCCATCACATAACCCACGGAGAGTGCCTCGCTCATGCGCTTCAAAGTGAAGCCATACTGGCGTGGCACCATATAATTCTCTACGATACTATCGGGCATATTGGCAAGAATGCGTGCCTGCTGGCGCTTCGACAGATGCGATACATCGCGCAAATGAGGCATCACAGGATAAGTCCAGGTGGCCTTCAGCTTGTCGAGGTCTATCACCATATCCGCCCCGTTGCGGTCGTTCTTGTTTGTACAAGGCATCACGCAAATCCAGTCGCCAATTTCAATGTCGCCAAACACCTGATGGTTTCTGCTGGCATCCAGGATATTGTATCTCACGGGGTCACCGCCGCCATTGGGCAGCAGCACCACGGCAGTATCCGAGCAGCCCATGCAGGCAAGTCCATAGATAGCCTTGTCGCCCTTGGCAGGCTTGGAAAGGCTGATGGCAAGCTTGGAATTATCCATGCGTGGAGGGCGCTTATCACCCCTATGGCACGCAGCCAGCGCCAGCACAGCCAGCGCCATTGCCCCCCATGTCTTGATTTTCATTGTCATATCACTCATTAATCTAGCTAATTTTTTCTGCAAAACTACTATAAATATTTGAAAGAGCCAAATCATCAAGCCCAAAAATGAAGAAAACACGGCAATTATGCTAAAAAAAACGGCTCGAAATTTTGTATTGTCTGTAATTCTCCGTAACTTTGCAGCCGTTTTCGGAAATTCAATTCCGCAATTCAGTAAAATAGGATAATACATAAAAAACAGATATGACAAATAATACGAACAAGCACACCTTGCCTGTCTGGACTGAGGTGGAATACACAGCATTATGTAAGAACCCTTACTTATCCTCTCCTTTCTTCATCCCTAAGGAGTCGAAGGTTTTTCTCTGCCGTGAAGATGGCAGTAAGGAGGAACAGCGAATGATTTTCCTCGTCTTCAAATCGGCTTCCGCTGCCGAAGAGGACGAATGGGAAGATGACCCAATGCCGGGTCTGATTCAGGTGAAACCACTTGAAGACGACGATACGGAGGTTTACGAACCAGCCACCGTGGTTTATCTGGGTCAGGACATCGACGACTTCATCCAGGTGACAGCCGAGGATGACAGCACCATCACCTTCGACATCTATTGGCGTCATGGCGACGTGAAGGTGGAAAAGGCAGAGAAGACCGACGACGGCTTTGTATGCAAGAAGGAAGACTTCGGCGACGAGGGTCTGCGCCTGACGCTGATTCCAGAGGAGGGCAATCCTTTCACCATGAACATCCAGATTCCTTATATCGGTTTCTCTCTCTATGATGCAGACAACAACAAGGTACACGAGGAGATTGAGATTCCGCACGACCAGGTGGACAACTACCGTTATGAGTTCGTGGGCGATGACAACAACGACCGCTTCACCTTGCAACTCGACGAGAACAAGTTGGTATATCTCTGCGTATTACGCCACGAGGATGCCCAGCTGGTGGTACGCGACCAGCGCCAGCGTCTTGCTGTGGTTGACCAGATTCCATCTGAGGGAAAGTTGAGCGAGCTGATGATGAATGCTCACTCTGCACTTATCAAGAACAAGAACTATCGTTGGCGCATCAATATTGCAGGCAGTTCTATTGCCCGCGAGGCAGAAATGGAGATCAATCCGGAAAGTCTCGTAGCCTTTGTTAAGGAGCAGATGGCTAAGGGCATCGACATGGATACCCTGGGACAGCAGCTCATTGCCATGGAGCAGAAATATCTGTTCCAGTGGTTCTGGCTGAAAGACAGCGACTGGAGTCACGACGACCCTATGTTCGACATGTTCATGAACCAGCTTGTAGCCTTCTCGTTCGTTACTCAGAAGCCAATACAGGGCGACCAGTTGCAGGCTCGCAACAACAAGCGCAAGATTAAGCGTTGCGCCAAGCTCATCAAGGCTCATCAGAAGGGTGAAATCAGCCTCTGGGATGAGGAAAAGGAGCAGCGCAAGGAGATTCTTCATCTCTTCAGCACCTTCCACAGTCCATTCGTGGAGACGCTGGAATCATTGAAAGATGAAGAAGGAGAAGAATAAAAGTATTATATGAGTATTTTATAAGGGTTTTATAAGACCCTTATAAAATATCGAGTTATAAAATATCAAGTTATAAGATATCAAATTAGATATCGAGTTATAAGATATCGAGAAGTTCCTCGAATCTTGAAATACGACGGAGCTTGGGATGTTCAAATTCCTCTGTCTTTTCATGCGCCCATGTGGTATGAAAAGGGATATGGACAGCCGAAGCTCCGATTTTTAATGCCGGAGCAATATCGCTTTTGAAGCTATTGCCCACCATCACGAGTTCAGCAGGACTCACTTCCAACTCCCTGCAAAGGCGGCGATAAGCCTCGGGAGTCTTATCGCTCACGATGCTCACCACATCGAAATAACGCTGCAACCCCGAACGCCACAACTTGTTTTCCTGGTCCATCAACTCACCTTTAGTAAAAACAGCAAGCTTGTATTTCAAGGACGCATTTCCTGCATTTTGTATGAATCTATCCTTCAGACAGGCTATCGTCTTCTCTACGCCCTCCAATGGTTTGGCATCAAGATGCAGCAGACTCTTGCCCAAATCCACGATCTGCGCGATGACGTTTGCCTCCACCTTTCCATGGCTCACCTTTACAGCATTCTCCACCAGCGAGATGGTGAACGCCTTGCAGCCGTAGCCTAGATCGGGCATATTCTTACCCTCCGTTTCCAGGAGGGCAGCAGAGATTTCCTTCTCGCTTCCATACTCCGAAAGCAGTTCGCAATACTCATGTTCCACTTCCTCGAAGTAGTTTTGCAAAGCCCACAACGTATCATCAGCATCAAAAGCTATCGCTTTGATATATTCAAATTGTTTCATCATATTCTTTTTTCGTTTTCTAATATTATCGGAAAATCATGCTTTTTATTATCTTTATCCCCTGTTTTCTTTCTTTTCCCGACAAACTACATTCATCTATTTTATTGTTAAAAATCAGCCATTTCTTTATTTTAACCAGATTGTAACATCTGTTTAAATGACCTGTAATATCCCTTACGTACCTTTGCACCCGAAAACGAGGGGGAAGAAGGATAACTTCAAAAAGAGAACAATTCCAAAAGGGAAAAGCCTCCATTCATTAAACATTAAACAATAAACAATAATATAATGAGTACGATTTATCTTTGTATCGTGATCTTCCTGCTCTGTCTGGCAGTGTTTGATCTCTTCGTGGGAGTCAGCAACGATGCTGTAAACTTCCTGCAATCTGCCATCGGAGCTAAGGTGGCTAAGTTTCGCACTGTGCTGATCATCGCATCCTGCGGTGTGGTACTGGGTGCCATTATGTCATCGGGAATGATGGATATCGCCCGACACGGTATCATGAGTCCAGACCACTTTACCTTCGAGGAAGTGATGACGCTCTTCCTAGCCGTCATGGTGACGGATGTGATTATCCTGGATGTGTTCAACACGCTGGGTATGCCAACCTCCACCACAGTTTCGCTGGTGTTCGAACTATTGGGAGGTGCCTTTATCCTCGCCACCTTGAAGATGTACGGCGATGACAGCCTCAACTACGGCGTATTGCTCAACAGTAACAAAGCTTTGGAGGTTATAATGGGTATCTTCTCATCTGTCATCATCGCCTTCGTATTCGGTGCTTTCGTGATGTGGCTTTCCCGTATCATCTTCACCTTCAATTACCGCAAGCATTCACGCTACAGCATCGCCATCTTTGGCGGTATCGCTTTCACAGCCCTCTCTTACTTCATCTTCATGAAGGGATTGGGTAAGAGTCCTTACCTGCCAGCTGAGTGGCGCAATTATATCGACCAGAACCTTGGCTTGCTGCTCTGCATCACCTTCGTGGGTTCTGCCATCGTGATGGAGTTCCTGCATCTCTGCCGTATCAACATCTTCAAGTTCACCGTGCTGATGGGTACTTTCGCCCTGGCGATGGCTTTCGCCGGTAACGACCTGGTTAACTTCATTGGTGTGCCTCTGGCTGGTCTTTCTTCTTATCAGGACTATATGGCGAATGGAAATGGTGCTACTCCAGACCAGTTTATGATGACTTCTCTGATGGATAGCGCCAAGACTACCCCAGTATATCTTCTCGCAGCCGGTACGGTGATGATCATCGCCATGGCTACTTCCAAGAAGGCTCAGAACGTAATCAAGACTTCTGTGGACTTGAGCCGTCAGGACGAGGGCGACGAGATGTTCGGAAGCTCTTCTGCAGCCCGCGTGATTGTACGCAACTGCCAGGCCACAGATTCATGGTTGAAGCAGTTCTTGCCAAAGTCTTTGATGAACTGGATCAACAGCCGATTCGACAAGAACGATGTAGAGTTGGAAGAAAGCGCTGCCTTCGACGTGGTTCGTGCAGCCGTAAACCTGGTATTGGCAAGTATGCTTATCACCATCGGTACCAACCTGAAGTTGCCTCTCTCTACTACCTACGTTACCTTTATGGTGGCTATGGGTTCTTCACTTGCCGATAGAGCTTGGAGCCGTGAGAGTGCCGTGTTCCGAGTAACCGGTGTATTGAGTGTAATTGGTGGATGGTTCATCACAGCCGGTGTGGCTTTCGCAGCCTGCGGCATTGTTTGTATCATCATGCACTTCGGCGGTGTAGGTATCCAGACCTGCTTCATGGCATTGGTTATCTTCCTGCTCATCCGCAGCAACATCCAGTATAACAAAAAGGCAAAGGAAGAGAGCAAGGGCAGCACCTTCCAGCTGATGATGCGCTCACACGACCCAGAGATCGTATGGGATTTGCTTCGCCGCCAGGTATCACGCACCCAGGCTTACGTTTGCCACTTCGCCCTGAACGAGTTCAACCAGATTATGGATGGGCTTGCCAACGAGAAGCCTAAAGAGCTTCGCCATGCCAACAAGGAGTTGAAGAAGGAGCAGGATATGCTGAAGAAGCTCCGTCGTCAGGAGATGCTCGGCTTGAAGAAATCGCCAATGGAGATTGCCATCGAGCGCAACACCTGGTTCCATCTAGGAGCCAACAGCAACCAGCAGTTTATCTACTCTCTGCGTCGTATGCTCGACCCTATCAAGGAGCACGTGGACAACAACTTCAACCCACTGCCAGAAGAGTACACCAAGGAGTTTGCTCCTGTTCGACAAAAGATTAACGACCTGATGCGCATGAGTTGTGAGCAGATAGAGACCAGCCGCTATGAGAACTATCGCGAGATTCTCGCCGAGGCTGATGCCTGCAAGGATGAACTGAGCGCACTTCGCAAGAAGCATATCGACCGCATCCAGCATCTTTCAGACAACTCGCTGATGCAGATTTCTCTGGTTTATCTGAATGTATTGCAGGAGAGCCAGGAGTTCCTGAGCGTGATGAGACACCAGCTCAGAGCTGCCAAGAAATTTATGGAGAAATAAAGACTGGGGGGACTGGGAGCTGAGGACTCTCGGTGGAACCGAGAGGAACAGCGGTTCTCTTATGTAAAAAAGAACTGAGGTTATTTATATGATAAGCCCGGCATTCACGACAGAATGGCGGGCTTTTTTCAGTCTTTCTCGTTCTTTTCTGCCTATTTGGCAGAAATAGAGACTTTGGTATGGAGATTGCAATAAGAGGAAGTGTCAATAAGTTGATAAGTTTTCATAAAAAGTTTGTTTGATTAGGTTAGATTGTTTGGTTAGGTTAAATTGTTTAGAAGTTAGGTTAGATTGTTAGATTAGTTTAGGTTTAGTTAGATAGAAGCCCCAAGTGCTAGAGATAGTACTTGGGGCTTTTTTATTTGAAAAACTTGAGTAAATATTTGGCAGTTAGAGAGAAAAGTTGTAATTTTGCAACCCGAATTAAAAAGTAAGTATAATCCGAGTGCTTGGTAAACCTCGTAAAAAACAAGAAAATGGAAAAGAAAACAACTCAAGTGAGTGTGCTGTTTATGCTTTTCAGCATCCTCTTCTGCGTTTGTCTCATTGCGGCAAACGTGCTCGAAACAAAGCAAATTGCAGTAGGCCCGATTTCTTTGACTGGCGGTCTCATCGTGTTTCCGGTAAGTTACATCATCAACGATGTGGTGTGCGAAGTATGGGGCTATCAGAAAGCCCGCCTTCTCATCTGGACAGGCTTCGCCATGAACTTCTTCTTTGTAGCTCTGGGTGCCATCTGCGACTGGATTCCAGCAGCTCCCTATTGGACGAACGATGCCGGTTTCCATGCCATCTTCGGTCTGGCTCCCCGCATTGCCGCTGCCTCTTTCGTAGCATTCATCATAGGTTCCTTTGCCAATGCCTATGTGATGAGCGTGATGAAGATTCGTGATGGCGGCAAACATTTCTCCGCCCGTGCCATCTGGAGCACCGTAGCAGGCGAGAGCTGCGATAGTCTTATCTTCTTCCCTCTTGCCTTGGGTGGAGTGGTGCCTACATCAGAACTTCCTTGGCTGATGCTCTGGCAGGTGGTATTGAAGACCGTGTACGAAATCATCGTGCTTCCTGTCACCATCCGTGTGGTCAATGCCATCAAGAAACACGAGGGCGAGGATGTGTATGACAACAACATCTCTTACAATATCTTCAAACTGGGGGCTATCTAAACATGAAACATCAGAATCAAACATCAGAATCAAATATTAGAATAGAACTATGGATAGAAAAGAAGATGGGTTGAAGGCACTGGGTGCCAAGACCCAGTATAGAATGGATTATGCGCCAGAGGTATTGGAAACCTTCGTAAACAAGCACCCTGGCAATGATTACTGGGTACGTTTCAACTGCCCAGAGTTCACCTCCCTCTGCCCTATTACAGGTCAGCCTGATTTTGCAGAGATTCGCATCAGCTATATTCCTGATGTAAAGATGGTAGAGAGCAAGAGTCTGAAGCTCTATCTCTTCAGTTTCCGCAACCACGGCGATTTCCACGAGGACTGCGTGAACATCATCATGAAGGACCTCATCAAGCTGATGGATCCAAAGTATATTGAAGTAACAGGTATCTTTACTCCTCGCGGCGGCATCAGCATCTGGCCTTACGCCAACTATGGCAAGCCAGGAACCAAATATGAGAAGCTCGCAGAACAGAGATTCGCTACTCACGAATAAAAAACGAAATAAAAAAACTCGGAAGATACATTTCGATATCTTCCGAGTTTTTTTATTATGGGAACTGAGGATAATCCTCGAAGCGAGGCTTGCGCTTCTCCAGGAAAGCCTTGCCGCCTTCCTGTGCCTCATCCATGGTATAATAGAGCATGGTGGCATCGCCAGCCAACTCCTGGATACCAGCCTGACCATCCAACTCGGCATTCAAACCAGCCTTAATCATGCGGAGAGCCAGCGGAGAACGCTCCATCATGATTTCAGCCCACTCCACACAGGTATCCTCCAACTGGTCGAGAGGAACCACCTTGTTCACCATTCCCATCTCTTCTGCCTCCTTTGCAGAATACTGCTTGCAGAGGAACCAGATTTCGCGTGCCTTCTTCTGACCTACCATTCGTGCCAGATAAGAAGAACCGAAACCTGCATCGAAGCTTCCCACCTTAGGACCGGTCTGTCCGAAAATGGCATTCTCTGAAGCAATGGTCAGGTCGCACATCACATGGAGCACATGGCCGCCACCGATGGCATAACCGTTCACCATAGCTATCACCGGCTTTGGCAAACGGCGAATCTGCATCTGTACATCGAGCACATTGAGACGAGGCACGCCATCGTTGCCTACGTATCCGCCCCTACCCTTCACATGCATATCGCCACCGGCACAGAACGCCTTGTCGCCAGCACCCGTCAAGATAACCACTCGGATATCCAGACAGTCACGACAGTAGTTGAAAGCCTGCGCCATCTCCCAGGTGGTCAATGGGGTGAAGGCATTGCGATAGCGCTCACGATTGATGGTAATCTTAGCGATATGATTATACTCCTCGAAGATGATTTCCTTGAAATCAAAACCTTCTATCTTTTTCCATTCTCTCATATTTGAAAACTATTATAATATTCTTCTATTACTTGATTATCTGTTTCTATATCCGTTAGCACCTCCAGGAGCATCGGTCTGTCAGACTCGGTATGGATGAGCCAGTCGATGCCCTCATGTAGCGACTTCATATCATCGGCATTCTGATAGGCAACATTCTGTGCCTGGCAGATGTGATAGGCCGAGGTGCAGTGCTCAGCCATCACCAGCTTCTCACGTGCCGCACTCTCCTTCAATCCCTTGAACTTGGCAAAGATGGCTCCACCGCCATTATTCAGCAAAAGAATGCGAAGGCTGCCATTAAGATTCTGATTCCAGAGAGCATTCTGATCGTAGAAGAAGCTCAAATCACCCAGCACACAGAATACCTTCTGCTGGTTCCTGGCATCAGGATGATGATACTCCGAGAGATAGACTGACAAACCTGCAGCAGTAGATAGAGATCCCTCGATGCCATTCACGCCCCTATTGCAATGCACATATTGGCGAGCATAGATGCAGGCCAGTCGAATCGCCATACTATTGCCATAAAACAGGCGGCATTCACGGGTATCATCCAGTGAATGAGCCAGATATTCCGTTTGGAAAGCCTTTACGGCAGCCATACTGCTGAATGGCGGTTCGTAATCGAAGGCATGACGCTTTGCCGCCAAAAGTGCCTTCTCCCAACGCTCTCTGTATGCATTCACATAATCCTGATAAGCCAGATCGTAAGAAGTCATGGCATCCGCCAGCAGGGTGGTATCGCATTGGAAAATGCGATCGATACGCATAAAGGTATCGATGTAATCACCATCGGTACTAGCACGCCATACCTTGGCACCCTTCTTCACGGCAAGGCGAAGGAACTGCTTCAGGCGCTTGCTTACCAGAGTGCCGCCTACATAGAGGATAAAGTCGGGCATATAATCCTCGTCATCCCCCACCTTATTCAATACTTCATCGAAATTGGTAACCAGGAGATTGCGAGAGAAATCCCGGCATGCAGGATCTTCGCTCGATGTTCCCAAAGCGGTTGGCTCAATTAGCGTAACGGTTCGCCAATTTATCTGTTTGATACCAACAAGCTGACTGCATGGATAATCCTGTCCCACCACTATCATCGGTTTTCTGGCATTCAGGAAATCGAGCATATCACCATAATGGAAACTTCCACCAAAAAGATTACTCTTCACATAATCCACCCAATGTATCTTCGGGAGTCTATCGAGCGTAAACTGATAAAGCGGTTCGGAAAGCTGTATATTAATATGTACCGGACCAATCTTTCGATGCACGCAATCGATAATAGCCTCATGAACCAACCGTTCACAATACCAAGCCTGCTCTTCATTGGATATGATAGGAAGATTCACGCTCCGGTTCACCATCGTTCCGAAGACGTTGGCTTGCGGAAGGGTCTGTCCATCCTGCTGTCCTATCCAAGTTTCGGGTCTGTCGGCAGAAATCACGATGATAGGCACCTTCTGATAATATGCCTCGCAGACAGCCGGATAGAGATTGAGCAATGCCGAACCGGATGTGACGCATACTGCCACAGGAGCCGGACAAGGAGCCGGATTGCCCAAGGCAATGCCCATAGCCACAAAACCGGCACTGCGCTCATCGGTAACAGGATAGCAGGTAATACCTTCCGTTTCATTGAGATTATGTACGATAGGCGCATTGCGACTTCCTGGGCAAACCACCACTCTTCTCACCCCATGCGATTGGAGAACACCCGTCAGGATATTGACATTATCTATATTACTATACATGAACTATCAACTATAAACTATAAACTGTTAACTAAATCAGAACCCGCCTGATGGTCTGCATCTTAGCTTCTGTTTCCGTCCACTCCTTTTCCATCTCACTCTCCTTGAGCAATCCGCCACCGGCATAGAGTTCACAGATACCTTCTGGCAGGATATTCATGCAGCGGAGAGAGACGAAAAGATGAGTCTTTCCCTGCGGAGAGATAGGCCCCACAAAACCACTATAGTATTTGCGAGACTGATGTTCATGTTGAAGGATAAACTGGCGAGCCTCATCCTTCGGGATACCGCAGACGGCAGGCGTAGGATAAAGCGTATGAATCACGTCGCCTAATTTGCCTTCATCACGAAGAAGGAAAGTGATGTCGGTGCGGAGATGATAGAGATTTGCCGCCATCGTGGTATAAGGACCTTTCAACTGATAATCATCAGAGAAAGCCTTGATACAATCTTCGATATAATCCGTTACATACTGCTGTTCCTCCCTGTTCTTCAGCGACCACTCCACACCCTCTATCGGATAATCGGCGATAGTACGTGAAGGCTCTGCCTTTTGGGTTCCGGCAAGCGACATCGTCTGCATCTTTCCCTGTTCCCCCTTGAGCAAGATTTCAGGAGTGGCCATCAGCCACATCCCCGACTGCGGGGTATAGACCAGGGCGACAAAGAGACGGGGATACATGCGGCAAGCCTTCATAAAGAGCTTTTCGAAATCCTTATCAGCCGTTCGCAAGGTTGCCTTTCTTGCCAGCACTATCTTTCTGAAAGTTCCTTTTTCCAACTCCCGATGGAAACATTCAAAATCTTCGGCATAGATATCACGGGCAGGAATACTTTCTTCTAATTCTGATTCCGAGCTAGAGACAGCTCTTTCATCAGAGATAGCCAGAAGCCTGCTTTCATCGGGATGAATGAGCAGCACAGGACAGTCGCTGGACGGCGAGAAAGGAGCTATTACAAAGCCCTCCTTGCCATTCAGTTCTGCCACAGAGGAAAGCACCTCTGGCTCCCCCAGATGCTGCGCCACAAAATTTGCGTGATGCAGATAAGGCAAACGATAGTATGCAAATGCTGTCATACCTTATTCTTCTGTCTTATTAGATTTCTCTTTATCTGATTCCTTCTTCGACTCATTCTTTTTAGGAGTAAACACATAGTTGGTTACCTGCACGGTGCAAATCAATTCGCCCGCAGTATTCTTGATGGCAACCTCCCAGGTATGCAAGGTTCTGCCCTTGTGTACGAGTTTGGCGTATGCCGTAACCGTATCACCCTCACTTACAGCCTGCACATGAGTTCCGCTCACATTGATGCCCACAGCAATCTGTCCTGGACAAAGAGCCAGAGAACCGATGCCTGCTACATTCTCGGCAAGCGCCAGAGAAGCACCACCGCTCAAGAAACCGAAAGGTTGGCGATTGCGCTCATCCACCTTCATTGAAGCCTGAAGCGTATCAGGCTCAGGGGTTGAGAAAAAATGCATTCCGAGGGTTTTAGATAGTCCGTCGGTTTTACTTATTCTTTTTACTAATTCGTCTATGTTCATCCTTATCAAAATTTAAGTTGGTTGTTTCTGGGATTTCAGGGCTTCACCCCATTCCCCATTTTCTTGCAAAAGTAATGCAAATCCAAGACAAAACAAAATAAATAAGTCTTTTTTAATCTTTTAAGCACTTTTTACTTGGTATTATCAGCTTTTTCCGTTATCTTTGTCCCGAAATATAGCTGCATTCGGCAATTAAAATACTAATAACAACTTTATGAGAAAAGTACTTGTAGGACTATTATGCACCGTTGCTCTTGGAGCATTCGCCAATCCGGCAGACGACCTTCTGAATCGAATAGACAAGGGAGCCGCCGCCAGGTTTAAAACCGTGCTTGTGAAATCGGACAAGGATTTCTTCGAGATAGACCAAGCCAGAACCAGAAAAGGAAACAGCACATCAGCCGCTTCAAAATCTGCCACAGGCAAAAACAACCCAATTATCATCCGGGGAAACTCCTGGGTGAACATCGCCGTGGGCATCAACTGGTATCTGAAGCACCATGCCGGCATCCACATCTCCTGGAACAACATGAACGTGAAGCTGCCAGCCGTTCTTCCTGTCGTGAAACAGAAGGAACGCCACGAAACAGACCTGAAGCTGCGCTACAACTTCAACTATTGCACCTTTTCCTATACGATGGCATTCTGGGACTGGAACCGATGGCAGAAAGAAATAGACTGGATGGCGCTGCATGGCATCAATATGCCGCTTGCCGCCGTGGGCACGGAAAGCGTATGGCGCAATATGCTTCTGAAACTGGGATACTCAGAGGAGGAAGTAGGCAAATTCATCGCCGGTCCTGCCTTCCTTGCCTGGTGGGAGATGAACAATCTGGAAGGTTGGGGCGGTCCACTGCCCCTGGGCTGGTACAAGCAGCAGGAAGCCCTGCAGAAGAAGATTCTTGCCAGAATGAAGGAGATGGGCATGAAACCCGTTTTACCAGGATATTGCGGCATGGTACCTCACGATGCCAAACAGAAGCTGGGACTGAACGTAACCGATGCCGGCAGATGGAACAGTTACCAGCGCCCAGCCAACCTATCCCCTACCGATAACCGGTTTGCAGAAATCGCCGACCTATATTATAAGGAGCTGACCCGACTCTACGGCAAATCCGATTACTACTCCATGGACCCATTCCATGAAAGCGGCAACGATGCTGCGGTGGATTACGGCAAGGCAGGAGAAGCCTTGATGAGTGCGATGAAGCGAGCCAATCCGCATGCTATCTGGGTGGTACAGGGATGGAACGAGAATCCAAGACCGCAGATGATAGCCAACCTGAAGGTAGGCGACCTGCTTGTTCTCGACCTCTTTTCTGAAAGTCGCCAGAATTTCGAAGATTTCTGCACAGGAGAAAATACATCCGGCCCAGGGAAGAAAGATTTCAGTACGAGTAAGAAAGAAGGCATCTACGGTAAGCACCAGTGGCTCTTCTGTCTGCTCGAAAACTTCGGAGGCAACGTGGGCCTCCACGGGCGAATGGATCAACTTCTCAATAACTTCTATCTGGCAACGGGGAAAAAGGACACCCCAAAACAAGAGAATTCTTCACTCCTCAGTCTTCACTCTTCACTTAAGGGTTGGGGCTTCGCCATGGAAGGTTCAGAGAACAACCCCGTGATGTTCGAACTGATGAGCGAGTTGCCATGGCGTGCCGAAAAGATAACCAAGGAAGACTGGATCAAGGAATATTGCTATGCCAGATATGGCGTTCATGATGCCACTATCGAGAAGGCATGGATTCTTCTTGCGCAAAGCATCTACAACTGTCCGAAGGGCAACATCCAGCAGGGTACCCACGAGAGCATCTTCTGCGCCCGTCCATCGCTGAACAGTTATCAGGTTTCCACCTGGTCGCTGATGAGCAACTACTACGACCCCGAGGATACCCGTCAGGCAGCCATTCTCCTTACCAGCGTAGCTGAGAAATATCGGGGCAACAACAACTTCGAGTACGACCTGGTAGACATCTGCCGCCAGGCTCTCGCCGACCAGGGCCGCAAGCAGTATCTGAAAACCATGGCAGATTTCAAGGCATTCTCACGACAGGATTTCAAGAAGGATTCCGATCGCTTCCTGAAGATGATTCTGCTACAGGACAAGTTGCTCGGCACCCGTCCTGAGTTCCGCCTGGGCCGCTGGATAGAGGAAGCCCGAAGCCTCGGCAAGACAGCCGAAGAAAAGGACCTTTACGAATGGAACGCCCGCGTACAGATAACCACCTGGGGCAACAGGATCTGTGCCGATAATGGCGGACTCCACGACTATGGTCACAAGGAATGGCAAGGATTGCTGAAGGATTTCTACTACCTGCGCTGGAGCACCTTCATGAAATCGCTAGCCAGTCAATTATCGCTGCAAGATACTCCACGAATCGACTGGTACGGACTGGAGGAATCATGGACTCTGCAGAAGAACCCATATTCATCGAAAGCAGAAGGAAGCCCTATAGATGTGGCAAAGGAAGTGATTGATTGCATATAAATCACCTTATTTATATTAAAAAGGATAAAAATAGCACAAGAGTTTGGAAAATTATTTGTATTTTTGCACCAAAAATAAGAAAATAAAAAGATATATCTGAATATAATATGAACATTTTAGAGTTAAGCGAACAGGAAATCGTTCGCAGACAGAGTCTTCAGACATTGCGCGAGATGGGCATCGATCCATATCCAGCAGCAGAGTTTCCAACCAATGCATTCAGCACAGACATCAAGGCTGAATTCAAGGACGAGGACGAGCCACGCCAGGTAGTTATCGCTGGCCGTATGATGGGTCGCCGCGTGATGGGTAAAGCAAGCTTCGCTGAGTTGCAGGACTCAAAGGGAAGAATCCAGGTCTATATCGCCCGTGACGAGATTTGTCCAGACGAGAACAAAGACCTTTACAATACAGTATTCAAGAAGCTTCTTGACATCGGTGACTTCATCGGCATAAAGGGTTTCGTATTCCGCACACAGACTGGCGAGATTTCAGTACACGCCAAGGAATTGTGCCTGCTCTCCAAGAGCTTGAAGCCACTCCCTATCGTGAAGTACAAGGATGGCGTAGCATACGACAAGTTCGATGATCCTGAGTTGCGTTACCGTCAGCGCTACGTTGACCTCATCGTAAACGATGGCGTGAAGGATACCTTCCTGCAGCGTGCTACCGTACTCCGCACCCTGCGCAACGTACTCGACAACGCTGGTTATACAGAGGTAGAGACTCCAACCCTCCAGAGCATCGCAGGCGGTGCTTCTGCCCGTCCATTCATTACCCACTTCAATGCGCTCGACCAGGATATGTACATGCGTATCGCTACCGAGCTCTATCTAAAGCGCCTCATCGTAGGTGGTTTCGAGGGTGTTTATGAGATTGGCAAGAACTTCCGCAACGAGGGTATGGACCGCAACCACAACCCAGAGTTCACCTGTATGGAGCTTTATGTTCAGTACAAGGACTACAACTGGATGATGGCTTTCACAGAGAAGTTGCTCGAAACTATCTGTATCGCCGTAAACGGCAAGCCAGAGCGCGAGATTGATGGCAACATCATCAGTTTCAAGGCTCCATATCGCCGTCTGCCTATCCTCGATGCCATCAAGGAGAAGACCGGTTTCGACTGCGACGGCAAGACCGAGGAAGAAATCCGCGCATTCTGCAAGGAGAAGGGCATGGATGTAGATGAGACCATGGGTAAGGGTAAGTTGATCGACGAGCTCTTCGGCGAATTCTGCGAGGGCACATTCCTCCAGCCAACCTTCATCACCGACTATCCTGTAGAGATGTCTCCACTGACCAAGATGCACCGCTCTAAGCCAGGCTTGACCGAGCGTTTCGAGTTGATGGTAAACGGTAAGGAGCTTGCCAATGCATACTCTGAGCTCAACGACCCAATCGACCAGGAAGAGCGTTTCATCGACCAGATGAAGCTTGCCGACAAGGGTGATGACGAGGCAATGATCATCGACCAGGACTTCCTCCGTGCCCTCCAGTACGGTATGCCTCCTACATCAGGTATCGGTATCGGTATCGACCGCTTGGTAATGCTGATGACAGGCAAGACCTTCATCCAGGAAGTATTGTTCTTCCCACAGATGAAGCCAGAGAAGAAGATGCCACAGAGCACCATCAAGGAATGGGCAGAGATTGGCGTGCCAGAGGATTGGGCATACGTGCTCCGCAAGGCAGGCTTCAACCTCATCTCTGATATCCGTGAAGAAAAAGCACAAGGCTTGCAGCAGAAGATTGGAGAAATCAACAAGAAGTACAAGCTCGGCTACGAGAAGCCTTCTGTTGATGACATCCAGGGATGGATTGATGCAGCAAATGCTTAATTGATAATGCATAATTAATAATGTATAATTAATAAAGAGTTCCGGCTTTTTATTAGTTATACATTATATCTACAAACAAAGGCGAAAGCCTCATTATACATTATTAATTATTAATTATTAATTTATAAATTCATTCGAAGTGTATAACTGCGGTAAAATAGCGATAATTGGCGGCGGTAGCTGGGCTACAGCCATTGCCAAAATTGTGGTGGGGCATACTCATCACATAGGTTGGTATATGCGTCGCGACGACCGCATCGAGGACTTCAAGCGCATGGGTCACAACCCTGCCTATCTGATGTCGGCACGATTCAATGTGGATGAGATCTTCTTCTCTTCCGATATCAACAAGATAGTGCAGAACTACGATACACTTGTATTCGTCACCCCATCGCCTTATTTGAAGAATCATCTCAAGAAGCTCAAGACCCGACTCAGCGATAAGTTTATCATCACAGCCATCAAGGGTATCGTGCCTGACGAGAACCTCGTCTGCTCGGAATATTTCCATCAAGTATATGACGTGCCTTACGAGAACCTGGCGTGCATCGGTGGTCCTTCTCATGCCGAGGAGGTTGCCCTGGAACGACTGAGCTATCTCACGGTGGGCTGCTGCGATACGGAGAAAGCCCGCGCCTTTGCCAACGATTGTCTGGCAAGCGAGTTTATCAAAACCAAGACTTCAAGCGACGTGATAGGCATCGAATACTCTTCGGTGCTGAAAAACGTATATGCCATCGCCGCAGGTATCTGTGGCGGACTGAAGTACGGCGACAATTTCCAGGCGGTACTCATGTCGAACGCCGTGCAGGAGATGCATCGCTTCCTGACAGCTGTCCACCCTATCGACCGAAGCATGTACGACTCGGTGTATTTGGGCGACCTTCTGGTAACGGGTTACAGCAATTTTTCAAGAAATCGCACTTTCGGAACCATGATAGGCAAAGGTTACAGCGTGAAGAGCGCGCAGATAGAGATGGAGATGATTGCCGAAGGATATTTCGGCACCAAGTGCATGAAGGAAATCAACCGCCACATGCACGTCAACATGCCGATTCTCGATGCCGTATATAATATATTGTACGAACGCATCAGTCCGCAAATAGAGATTAAACTTTTAACAGATTCATTTAGATAAAAGAAAAAATGAAAAGTATCAACTTAAACATTACAAAGGCTGCATCATTCCTCGCAGAGGGTGCAGTAAAGGCTTATGAGCCTAAGGTAAAGGCCGCTCAGGAAGCTCTTGAGAACGGCACATGTGAAGGTAACGATTTCTTGGGATGGTTGCATTTGCCATCTTCTATTACTCCTGAGTTCCTCGATGAGATTCAGGCTGTTGCCAACACATTGCGCGAGAAGTGTGAGGTGGTGGTTGTTGCAGGTATCGGTGGTAGCTACCTCGGTGCACGCGCCGTTATCGAAGGCCTCGGCAATTCTTTCGCTTGGCTCGTTAACGACAAGAAGAACCCTACCATCCTCTTCGCAGGAAACAATATCGGTGAGGATTACCTCTTCGAGTTGACTTCATTCTTGAAGGACAAGAAGTTTGGTGTCATCAACATTTCTAAGTCTGGTACCACTACAGAAACTGCTCTCGCTTTCCGCCTCTTGAAGAAGCAGTGCGAGGACCAGCGTGGCAAGGACGAGGCTAAGGATGTTATCGTAGCCGTTACCGACGCCAAGAAGGGTGCTGCCCGCACTTGCGCTGACAAGGAGGGTTACAAGAGCTTCATCATCCCTGACAATGTAGGTGGTCGCTTCTCTGTATTGACTCCAGTAGGTTTGTTGCCTATCGCAGTAGCCGGCTTCGATGTAAAGCAGCTCGTTGCAGGTGCTGCTGACATGGAGAAGACTTGCGGCAAGGACGTAGCTTTCGAGGAGAACCCAGCTGCTATCTATGCAGCTACACGTCAGGCTCTCTATACACAGGCTGGCAAGAAGATTGAGATTGTCTGCAACTTCCAGCCAAAGCTTCACTACTTCGCTGAGTGGTGGAAGCAGCTCTATGGTGAGAGCGAGGGTAAGGACCAGAAGGGTATCTTCCCTGCAGCTTGCGACTTTACTACCGACCTTCACTCTATGGGTCAGTGGATTCAGGAGGGCGAGCGCTCTATCTTCGAGACTGTTATCAGCGTTGAGACTCCTAACGAGAAGTTGCTCTTCCCACACGATGATGAGAACCTCGATGGTTTGAACTTCCTTGAGGGCAAGCGTGTTGACGAGGTGAACAAGATGGCAGAGCTCGGTACACGTTTGGCTCACGTTGATGGTGGTGTTCCTAACATCTTGGTTAACGTACCTGAGTTGAACGCTTACTACCTTGGTCAGTTGATCTACTTCTTCGAGAAGGCTTGCGGTATCAGCGGTCTCTTGGAAGAGGTAAACCCATTCAACCAGCCAGGTGTTGAGGCTTACAAGAAGAACATGTTCGCATTGCTCAACAAGCCAGGTTATGAGGCAGAGAGCAAGGCTATTCAGGAGCGTTTGGCTAACGAAAATAATAGATGAAAGATATTATTTCAAAATACTTAAAAGACCACGGCTTTGGGGAATTCAACCCTAAAGCCGTTCTTTTTGATATGGATGGCGTATTATATAATAGTATGCCTAATCATGCCGTAGCTTGGCAGGAATCGATGAAGCAGTTTGATATCCACATGACTGCAGCCGATGCCTACGCCACCGAGGGAGCCCGAGGCATCGACACCATCCAGATGATGGTGAAGAAGCAGAAGGGTATCGATATCTCTCTGGATGAAGCACAGAAAATGTATGATGTGAAGACCGATATCTTCCACTCAATGCCTACCGCCGAGATATTCCCTGGCGTGAAGGAAATCATGCAGAAAATCAAGAATGCCGGTATGCAGGTGGGAGTTGTAACGGGCAGCGGTCAGCGTCCGCTCATCATGCGATTACTCAACGACTTCGGCGACTTTCTGGACGAAGCACATATCGTAACCGCCTACGACGTGAAGCGTGGCAAACCAAATCCCGATCCATACCTGATGGGATTACAGAAGGCAGGCAATCTGAAGCCTTGGGAAGGCATCGTGGTAGAGAATGCACCCCTGGGCGTACGTGCCGGAGTAGCCGCCAACATCTTTACGGTTGCCATCAATTCCGGTCCGCTTCCAGACAACGAGTTATCAGATAAGGGCAGCAACCTGCTCTATCATCAGATGACCGAGTTCTGCGATGACTTTGAAACCCTAATAGCTGCAGCCAGAAGCATCAGTCACAGCTGCGACTCGAAATAAAGGAATAATCCCAACTGCAACTCGAAATAAAACAGCTGCAACTGCGACACCAAATAAAGAAAAAGAAATATAAAAAAGTATAAAGGTCGCCATCTACGGATACCGCACCAAGTTGCGTAGCATAGGAAAACTATTCGGATAAGTCCCTAAATAAAGAAGTCCCCATACTAAACAAGAAAAAGCTGTGTTCATCTACGAATCAACACAGCTTTTTTTTCTTCTTATCTACTCTTCTTCAGCGTCCGCATGGCATTCAATACAGCCAGCACCGTAACGCCCACATCAGCAAATACCGCCATCCACATGGTACCTAAACCGAAGGTGGCAAGAACCAAGACTGCCATCTTTACAGCGATAGCAAAAATCACATTCTCGTGAGCCACGTGGATAGTATGGCGAGCAATCTTCATCGCCAGCGCAATCTTTCTCGGATCATCGTCCATCAATACTACATCGGCAGCATCGATGGCAGCATCACTACCCAGAGCACCCATCGCTATACCCACATCGGCACGCTTCAATACAGGGGCATCGTTGATGCCATCACCCACGTATGCCAAGGTCTTGCCGGCAGGCTTCGTCTTCAACAATTTTTCCAGATGAGTTACCTTATCAGCAGGCAGAAGTTTGGCATAATATTCATCAACGCCCACTTGTCCAGCCACCTTCTTTCCAATCTCCTCATGGTCGCCCGTCAGCATCACAGTCTTCTTCACGCCAAGTGCCTTCAGGCATCTTACAGCCTCAGCACTTCCCTCCTTGATGCCATCGTTCACCACCACAGGAGCACCTTCGTCAGCCTGTACAAGCACCTCGCCATGCGTCAAGGTTCCTGTCTTGTCGAACACAACGGTTCCAATCTTGGCAAGTGCATCCATATAATTACTTCCCTTAATCAGAATACCATTTCTTGATGCACCGCCAATGCCACCGAAGAAGGTGAGCGGCACACTAATTACCAGGGCGCAAGGACAGGATACCACCAGGAATATCAAGGCACGGTTCAACCACAGAGGGAAGTTTTCGCCAAAGGTTCCCCCACCCATCAGGCTGGTGGCGATGCCCATCGCTCCCAACATAGGAGGAATAATCGCCAAAGCCAATGCGGCGAATACCACGATAGGCGTATAGATTCGGGCGAAACGGGTGATGAACGCCTCACTCTTCGACTTGTTCCTATCAGCACTCTCCACCAGGGCGATAATCTTAGATGCCGTACTCTCGCCGAAAGTCTTGGTGGTACGCACCTTGAGTTCGCCTTTCAGGTTGATGCAGCCCGAATAGATTTCATCTCCATCCTTGATAGCACGAGGCACGCTTTCGCCCGTCAATGCCACCGTATCCAGCAAAGCAGAACCCTCTACGACGATACCGTCCAGTGGAATCTTCTCACCCCGTTTAATCAGGATAGTCTCTCCGATCTTCACCGTATCAGGAGCCACCGATTCCACCTCGCCATTCCTGATTACATTCGCCACATCCGGGCGGATATCCATCAGATGCGAGATGCTATCGCGGCTCTTTCCCTCGGCATATCCCTCGAAGAGTTCTCCCACCTGGAAGAAGAGCATCACGAAGACAGCTTCTGGGAATTCCGTTTCAGAACCCGGAAAGAAGCCGATGCAAAGGGCACCGATGGTAGCTATCGCCATCAGGAAATGCTCGTTAAACATATCGCCCTTGGCGATGCCCTCTGCCGCCTCGCCCAAGGTCTCATGTCCTATTAATAAATAAGGTATCAGATAGACCAGGAGCAACTGCCAGGTGGCAAGGTCATAATGCTTCTCGATAAACACGGCGACAATCAGGAGGATGATGGTTACACCGATAAGATAGAGTTTCGACTTCAGGCTCCCTTCTTCGTGGTGATGATGATGGCAGCCACATCCATGATGCTCATGGTGCTCATGATGTTCATGTTCATCCATGGAACAATCACAATGATGATGTTTCATTTCTTCCATAATTTTATAATATTTTTAATTCCATATCATTCGAAACATAGCGTTCCGTTCTTGATTTCGGTTGCAAAATTACCAAAAGGCTTCTGCAACCCGGTTGCAAAAGTCCACTCTTGATGAGATAAAATCACACTTTTATGAACTTTTGTGAGAAAAGCCCCAAAATCTTTGGCGAAATTTCCAAATTAACCACCCTTTTCTTTGCTTATATCAAATATTAATGCTAACTTTGCGCACGCAATAAAGCAGCTTAACGAGAAGAAAGTGACAAAAGGATTGTAATATGGAAAAGATTCTAATAGTTGAAGACGATATCGCGTTTGGAACCATGATTCAGACATGGCTCAAAAAGAAAGGATTCGAAGTAGAAAAAGCTACTTCGGTAAAAGCGGCCATACAGATTTACGAGAAGACTGAAAGCGGATTTGATTTGGTTTTGTCCGATCTTCGTCTTCCCGACCACGATGGCATCTTCCTGTTACAATGGATGAGAAAGCACGGCATGCTGGTTCCATTCATTGTAATGACCAGCTATGCCGAAATCCAGAATGTGGTGCTCGCCATGAAGTCGGGCGCCACCGATTATGTGGCAAAACCTTTTCATCCCGATATTCTCCTGGATAAGATCAAGGAAGCCATCAAAAATCAGAAGAATTCAGCCTCAGCTGCATCTTCTGAGGCACATGCTACTGCTGTAAAATCTCAGCAAGCTGATTCTGCATCAGTTAATCAGACTCAAAATACAAGCACCTCAGCAGATAAGAACGCCAAAGTTGCATCACCTGCTGGCGATGTTCCTAAATATCTGGAAGGCGAAAGTGAGGCTTCCCGTAAGCTCTATAGTTTCGTTTCCCTAGTAGCCCCTACCCCTATGTCGGTTCTCATTCTTGGAGCCAGCGGAACGGGAAAGGAGTATGTGGCACGCAGAATACACGAATTAAGTCAGCGGGCAGGAAAACCTTTCTTCGCTCTCGACTGTGGTGCCATCCCAAAGGATGTGGCTGCATCCGAATTCTTCGGTCATGTGAAGGGAGCCTTTACGGGAGCCGACCAGGATAAGAAGGGTGCGTTCGAGATGGCGAATGGCGGAACGCTCTTCCTCGACGAGATGGGAAACCTGAACTATGAGGTGCAGGTGCAACTGCTCCGTGCCCTACAGGAACGAAAAATCCGTCCGGTGGGAAGCACCAAGGAGATAGACATCGATATCCGACTGGTATGTGCCACCAACGAAAACCTGGCGCAGCGTGTGGCAGAAGGAAACTTCCGTGAAGACCTCTACCATCGCGTCAACGAGTTCACCATCTACATGCCTGAGCTGAAAGACCGTGGTGCCGACATCTTCCTCTTTGCCGATCTCTTTATCAAGCATGCCAACAAGGAGCTTAACAGAAATGTAGAAGGACTCGACAGCAAGTCGAAGGAGCGAATTGCCGCCTACAACTGGCCAGGCAACCTGCGCGAATTGAATAATGTAATGAAGCGCGCCACCCTTCTCGCCACCGGCAGATACATCGGAGTAACCGAGCTGGAACAGAGTATGGCACACATCCAGCCACAGGCCCCAACCACCCTGCACGATGAGGAAACCGAACTGCAGCGAATAGAGGCTGCGCTGAAAGCTGCGGGAGGCAACAAGAGCAAGGCTGCACAATTGCTCGCCGTGGATAGAAAGACGCTGTATAACAAGATGAAGAAGTACGGCATCTGATGATGTGGGGAAGCGGGGAATCTGAAGCCATTCCCCAACTTTTTGGGGAATAATTCCACACCAGTTCCCCAACTTCCACAAGTCTGAAAACTGGCACAGAGAGAAGCTTTTACTGATTATCAATCACTTACAATATTTCATCATCTTTTGGCACGCAGATTGTGATATTAGATAGTGAACTCGCAAACAAGCAGCAATGCAAGTAAGGCAGTTCATGAAAGAAATAATAAACATAATATTCACAATTTAAAAAATAAAAAATTATGAAAAAGTTAGTATTCGCAGCTATCGCTGCTATGGTAATGGTATCAGTTAGCAACGTATTCGCCAGCAACAAGATGGCAAGTGTTTCATCAGTAGCTCCAGTTGACACAGTAGCTCCAGCAGAGGCTCCAGCTGACACAACAGTAAAGGCAACAGAGGATTCTGCAGAAGAGAAGGCAGCTCCAGCAGAGACTCCAGTAGAGACTTCTGTAGCAGCAGATTCAACTGTAGCAGAGTAAATCACCTTTAAAAACAGTAATTAAAATCAAAATTACAAAGTAAAGTAAAAAACAACAATTATGCGTCGCTTTCAATCAGGCAGGAGACTAATGATGATATTCATTGGTCTCCTGACTTGTTTTTACCCCTTTCTTTTCTTGGAATCATTTTTTTGTCGTATCTTTGCAGAAGATATAAACAAGGTAATTAATTAAATAGATTTCTCATGCACAAGAATAACATTCCTATCAAGGTAGCCCTCGGATACAGCGCCATTGCCATCATCATGATCCTGGCCATCAGTCTGGTGTATAGCAACACCAAGAGCATCATCGCCGTCAATGAGGCATCGCGCGATTATATACAGAAAAGAAGTGCTGCCGATAGCACCATATCTTCTCTGCTCAAAGAGGAACAGAAAAACCTGAAGCAACTATCCGATGTCATGGCAGGGAAACCAAACAAAAATTATCTGCACGATAAGGTAAAGAGTCTGAATGCGGGCAAGGATTCTATCCTCGTCCACTCCAAGGCACCCCAAACCCACGAGGCGAAGAAGACAACGGTAGAGGTATTGAAAACCAGAAAGGGATTCTTCCGCCGACTTGCCGATGCCTTTAAGAAAGAACACGCCGAGACCCTGAGCGTAAAACAAGACAGCAACCGGGCTGTCATCGATTCCGTCACCACCCCAGTAAACGTGGCAGGAAACGTGGCAAACATCCTCGAACAGATAGACAGAAAGGAGAAAGTGGAAACACAAGACCACAAGCAGAACATCAACAGAGAGATGGAAGAGCTGAAGATGGTGAGCGCCAAACTCGCCCTCCGCTCAGCCAAGCACCTGAGCGATGTACACCAGCGGGAGAAAGATGCCATGCAGGAATCCATCAGCAAGGCGATGGAAGCCAGAAAGCATCTGTTGTGGCAGATGGAATTACTCGCCATCGTAGCCTTCCTAGCCATCGTTGTCATGATCTGGCTCATCTGGCGCGATGCCAAGAAGGAGCGCATCTATCAGGAAAACCTGGAGGCAGCCAACGAGGAGATTCAGCGCATCATGAACCAGCGCGAGCGCCTGCTCCTTACCATCACCCACGACATCAAGGCACCAGCAGCCTCCATCTCGGGCTTCATCGACCTGATGAAAGACTACGTCAGCAATCCTCAGGGCATCGAATGCCTCCAGAACATCAAGAATTCTGCCGCACATCTATCTCATCTCGTTGCCTCCCTGCTCGATTATCATCAGTTGGAAAATGGCTTGATGAAGGTGCAACCAACCTGTTTCTCGCCAGCGCAACTGGTAGCAGAATCGGTAGAGGGAATGAGATTGCGGGCTGAAGAGAAAGGATTGGAGATTTCATTCGAATGCAAGATGAAGGGAATGGGAACTTCGGATTCTCCAATGAAGAAGGAATTCTTCCGTGCCGATGCCTTCCGCATTCGTCAGATTTTGGATAACCTGGTAAGCAATGCCATCAAATATACCGACCAGGGCAGCGTCACCATCCAGGCACAGGTTTCGAAAGTCATGGGCAAACCAATGCTTACCCTGAGCGTAAAGGATACGGGCAAGGGAATGACCAGCGAGGAAAAACAGAAGGTGTTCCATGCTTTCACCAGATTGAAGAGTGCCCAAGGCATCGAAGGCACCGGTTTGGGATTGTCCATCACCCAGGAACTGGTTTCGCTGCTCGGCGGAGAAATCATTCTCCACTCTACCCAGGGAAAAGGTTCTACCTTCATCGTCACCATCCCTGTAGAGCCTGCGCCAAAGGAAGATACACAGGATAAAACCCTATCAGAACTTGCAGACGATAAGACGTTCGATTCCAATCAGGAAAAGGAAGAAAAAGATTCAGCAAGCCATCAGGTTTCTGAAGAAAAGAAGAAACCGGAATTTGCAAACCACAAGATTCTGATTCTGGATGATGACAAGCTGCAGCTCCAGCTTCTCCAGGAAATGCTGCGCCGCATCGTAGGCGACACCTGGCAGGTATTCGCCTGCAATCATGTGATGGATGCCCTCACCACGCTGCATAACGAGCAGCCAGCCCTGATGCTGATGGACATCGAAATGCCGGAGATGAACGGCATGGATATGATTGCCCACATCAACCATACCCAGATGACGGTGGTAGCGATGACGGCTCACGACACAAGCATCCTGGAACAGCTCCAGAAAGCAGGCTTCGACGATTGCCTGTTCAAGCCATTCAGCATGGAGAAACTGTCTGATATCCTGGGAATAGAGTCCCATCCTCAACTGGATGCCCAGTCTGAAACTCCATCCCAGCCAGATTTATCATCCCAGCAGAAATCCAACCCTCAGCTTGATTCTCTCCTGGCTTTTGCCGGAGGCGACGAAGAGGCGGCAAAGGAGATTCTCGATACCGTGAAGCAGGAACTTGCCGCACACCTCGAGAATCTGAAAGAAGCCGTAGAAGAGGAATCCCTATCTACCGACCGCATAGGAAAGGCGGCACATAAGCTCCTCCCTATCGCCACCATGATGCAGATGGGATGTCTCGAAGAACTCAAGGCTCTCTCCCCAGAACACATCGGCAAGATTGAAGAAGCTGAAATCAGAGCAAAACTGCAGGTTGTGATTACGACCTTATCTGCTGCGGTGTCAGACCTGTATGCTTCTTGAAATATCGGCAGAAGAAACTGACGTCGACGAAATGAAACTCCCAAGCCATCTCCTTGATGCTTTGCGTGCTTCGCTTAAGATGCAGCTTGAGCTGCAGAATCACGTATTGATCGATGATGGTCTTGGGGGTATGCCCCGTCACCTGGTTCACGATGTTGGTCAGATATTTCGAAGAGATATTCATCTTTTCGGCATAATAGTTCACATCTCTTGAAATCTTGTAATCCTTCTCCAGAAGCATCATAAACCTATTGAACAGTTCTCTTACGCGATACGATTTTACTTCATCTGGTCGGTATTGCGGATTGCGCTGAAGATACTCATGAAAACCGATGAAGAACGCCTTCAACTGGCACAACACCAACTGCGAGATGCAGGTACATTCCGACTGGTCGAAATATACCTTCAATAAACCAAACATCCCATTGATGATGTTTGTCACCACAGGGGTATCCTGCCTGCAACGGTCTTCCCGCAAGGAAGAATACACCGTCTGCTCCAGCTGCAAGCTTGCTTCACGAAGCAAGGAAGGATTATATTTCAGGATTTCAACTTCAAAATCCCCTTCAACCTTCAGTTCCACCACATCATTCGGAAACAGCGTAATCACCGCCCCCTCATAAAGTTCCCAATCCTTATAATTCACATTCAGCATAGCCTTTCCTTTCCGGCAAATCAATATTGCTCCGTAAGTCAATACTTGCGGACCCACCTGCCATTCCTCCAAACCAGAGCGAAAAAGGCTTGCTTCCTGATAACTGCTTAATTCTGATAATTCCATCTACACCTTGTTATATATAGAGTTATTATGTCTCTTTATTCCTATTTCGGTTGCAAAATTACACAAAATATGTGAGATAAAAGAACTATTATTCCCAAATCGTCCATCCGCTGCGAAATATTTAAAGCGATTGTTCGCCCAAAACTCCGTACCTTTGCACCCGAAATTCAAAAAGTAATGATCAATGATTAAGAACATCTTATTTGTAAGCCTTCTGCTTGCAGGAGGAACCCATTGGGCTTCGGCTCAATCACAAACCACCGTAGGGGCGGCTGCTTCCTTGCCTGTCAGCAAGAAAGAAAACATGACCATCAGCCAACTCTTCCAGAAGGTGGAGGATAACAGCAAAAGTCTTCGCACTTCATTTTCAGGAGTAGAAGCAGCCCACCTCGGCATCGAATCGGCTAAAAGCAAGAAACTGCCCGACCTTGATGCTTCCCTCTCATTCAGCTATATCGGCAATGCACTGATTACCGACCGTAACTTCAGCAACGTTCATGGTTTGAAATCCCCACATTTCGGCAACAACTTCGCCTTCCAGGCACAGCAGGTGGTTTACGCCGGTGGAGCCATCAACGCAGGCATCAAGCTCGCCGAACTCGGAAAGCAGCAGGCAGAGGTAGGCGTGAAACTCACCCGACAGCAGATTCGCTTCATCGCCCTGGGGCAATATCTCGACCTTTATAAGATAGACAACCGCATCAAGGTGTATGAAAAGAACATCGAGTTAACCCGCCAGCTCATCGACGACATCAAGGAGAAACAGACGCACGGCATGGCGCTGAAGAATGACATCACCCGATACGAACTCCAGATGGAAAGCCTCAAACTCGGTCTTACGGCGCTCCGAAACAACCGGAGCATCCTGAATCATCAGCTTTGCAATACCCTAGGAATGAACCAGGATGCACAGATTATCCCCGATGCCACAATCGCCGATAAGACCTACGGCAAGGAAGGCGAGGCTTACTGGCAGACAGCAGGCACCCTGAACTCCCCACTCCTGGAGCAGAGCAGTAACGCCATCCGCATCGCCGAACAGAAAGAGAAGATTGCCAAGAGCGATCTTCTGCCAAAGGTAGCTTTCGTTGCCGCAGATAACTTCGATGGACCTATCCTCTTCGAATTGCCACCTGTTGACAAGAACCTCAACGTCTGGTATGTGGGCGTAGGCGTGAAATACAGCCTCAGCTCTCTCTTCAAGAGCAACAAGCGCATCAAGCAGGCTGCCGTAGAGACCCGACAGGCAAAAGAGGCACATGCCGTTCAGGCAGAGCAGCTCAACAATAATGTGCAGGCTGCCTACGTGCAGTATCAGCAAACCTACGTAGAACTGGAAACGCAGCGAAAGAGCGTGGAGCTGGCACAGCAGAACTACGATGTGATGAATGCCCGCTATCTCAGTCAACTCGCTTTGGTTACAGATATGGTAGATGCCTCCAACCTCAAGCTCAATGCCGAGCTTAGTGAGGTGGATGCCCGCATCAACATCGTCTATGCCTACTATCGCATGAAGTACGTGGCAGGAGAAATTTAATAAAAAAACAGAATTAAGAGTTTTTATCGAAAACAATTATCAAGAGATTATGAGCAAGAAGATTATCAAGAGAATATATAATGTAGTGATTATCCTCCTTTTTCTGGGAGCTATCGGCTGGTGCTTCAGCCATTTCTATCATGGCAGCGATGTGGCTTACACAGATGATGCACAGGTAAACCGCCATATCACCCCTATCAATACCCGTGTACCGGGATTCATCAAGGAGATTCGTTTCAACGACTATCAGCACGTAAAGAAGGGTGATACCCTTGTTATCATCGAGGATGCTGAGTTCCGTCTGCATGTGGCTCAGGCAGAAGCCGGCTTGCGTGGATCCAAGTCAAGTTCTTCGGTGGTAACCGCCAGCATGGGCACCACCAATACCAATGTGCAGACAGCGGCTGCCGGCATCGAGGAGGCTCGTGTGGATATGATGAATGCCAAGCAGGACTTCGACCGCTTTGCGGCCCTGATGAAGAAGGATGCGGTAACCCGTCAGCAATACGACAACGCCTATGCCCGCTATCTGGGAGCCAAGGCGCGCTATGAGCAGGCAAGCAGCCGCAAGGCTAGTGCCGCATCAGTTCGCAATGTACAGACCCAGCAGCTCGGCGGTTCACGTGCCGGAGAGAGCGTGGCAGAGGCACAGCTCAACCTGGCTCGCCTCAACCTTTCCTATACCGTAATCGTGGCAACCTGCGATGGCGTGATGGGAAGAGAGGATATTCACGAGGGACAGCTGGTGCAGCCTGGTCAGATGCTCGCCCGCATCGTGGATGACAATGATGTTTTGGTGGTAGCCAACTATCGTGAGACCCAGATGGATGGCATCACCGTGGGCAAGACTGTAGATTTCACCGCCGATGCCATCCCGGGTGTAGTATTCCATGGCAAGGTAGAAGCCCTTTCTGCCGCAGCCGGCAATGCCTATTCCATGATTCCTGTGGATAATGCCACCGGCAACTTCGTAAAGGTAGAGCAGCGCGTGCCTGTTCGCATCGCCCTCACCAAGGACAATGACCCGAAACAGATAGCCTTGCTCCGTGCCGGACTGAACGTAGAGACCAAGGTTCGTATCAAATAGAATGTTCTATAAACTATCAAGAATGTTCTATAAACTATAAATTATAAACTATAAATTATAGAAAATGCCAGGACCTCCAATGCTTCAGGGACCCTTCCGGGTTCCATCGTTCAATGGATATATTCCTCGCCGGTTACAGCCATGGATTTATCTCCTCTTCGCCTTCATCTTCCTGATGTCGGGCGGAATCTATGGAGGAGCCATGAGTCAGGTGATGGGCGAGTACAGTTTGATGAGAGAAGACGTACTCATGATAATCATGTTCAACGTGGTGGGCGTGGCGATGCCATTCCCCTTCCTCTTCAAGATGAAGTTCCACTTTACCAACCGCCAGCTCCTGCTGAATGCGGCACTGGTAGTGGCAACCTGTAATTTCCTCATCATGTGGACCGACTCGGTACCCTTGATGTGCATTCTCGCTTACATCGCAGGCTTCTTCAAGCTCTGCGGAACCTTCGAATGTATGAGCACCATCCAGTTGTGGATGACCTCCAAGCGCGATTTCACCATCTTCTTCCCCCTGCTCTATTGCATCGTGCTGGGAAACATGTTCCTCTCGCCCTGGGTCACCGAACACCTGATTTATATCTATCAGGATTGGCACATCATCAACTGGGCGATGACGGGAGCCCTGCTCCTGGTGGCATTCATCGTGTATGTCACCACCCACGACTTCCGCTTCATGAACCCCCTGCCCTTCATCAGTATCGACTATCTGGGTTGCATTCTGTGGTCGGCATGGATGCTGGAGTTCATCTTCTTCTTCACCTATGGCGAGCACTACAACTGGCTCGATTCGAAGATCATGCAGGTGGATGTATTGCTCTTTATATTTACCGGATATTTCTGCATCCAGCGAATGCTCCACATCCGTCACCCTTACATCGCTCCGGCGGCATGGAAGTATAAGCGACTCGTCCCGCTGCTCATTCTCTTCGCCTTCGTAGAGTTCATGGGCAGTACACCTAAAGTGTTGCAAACCGCCTTTACGGGTGGCGTGCTGCATTTCGGCAACATCACCACCAATGTGCTCAACTTCGTGGAATGGACGGGAGCCATCGCCGGCTGCCTCTTCTGTCTCTTCTGGTGCAAGGTGCTTCATCAGAAATACACCCGTCTGCTCACGATAGGTGTGGCAACGATGGTATGTTATCCTGTGATGATGTATTTCCTCATCGATCCGGGTCTCAACATCGAGGCACTCTATCTGCCTTGCTTCCTGCGGAGTTTCGGCAACGCCATCTTCTTCTGCATGCTCACCGTGTATCTGGAAGAACTGATGCCGTTCCAGCATTTCTTCATGGGATTGACGATGGCAGGCATCATCCGCAACGGTCCGATGTCGGCGATGTGCTCAGGCCTTTACAGTTTCGGGCTCCGTTATCAGATGGCAGACAACATGTCGCGCGGTTTGCCCTACGATGCCACCAATCTTCTGATGCTCAGCATCCGGAATCTCTATGGCGTCACCTGTCTCATCGGCATTGCCGTGCTGATCATCTTCCTGCTCTGGGATGTACAGCCCGTGAGAAGTACCCTGAAGAAGATGCCTTCCTGGAACTTCGTGGGAAAGAGAATGAAGAAAAAGAAAGGATTTGCGAAATAAAACCTATTATCATTACGGCTGTCAGTTTCTTATAAACTGGCAGCCGTTTTTGCTATTCAGCAACCTAAAATAACCCCAAAAAGAGAAAAAGCCCGAAGAATCTTTGCTTTTTCAAACTTTATTTGTATTTTTGCAAAAATTTAGCAACAAATATTAAGAATAATGAATACAGAACAACTTTCTATGACCAAGAAAACCCTTGTGGGAGTACAATTCCTATTTGTGGCTTTCGGTGCAACGGTTCTGGTGCCTCTCCTGATAGGCATCGATCCGGCAACGGCTCTCTTCACCGCAGGTGTGGGAACCTTTCTCTTTCACTTCATCACCAAGGGCAAGGTGCCTATCTTCCTGGGCAGTTCCTTCGCCTTCATCGCTCCTATCATCGCTGCCACCAAGCAGTGGGGACTTCCGGGAACCATCGCCGGACTTACCAGCGTCTCCCTGGTGTATTTCATCATGAGCGCCCTAGTAAAATGGCAGGGCAAGAAACTGCTGGATAGGATTTTCCCTCCGGTAGTCATCGGACCCGCCATCATCCTTATCGGTCTTTCCCTTTCGGGCAGCGCTGTGAATATGGCTAAGACCAACTGGGTTCTCGCCTTCGCATCGCTTATCACCGCCATCCTGGTACTTACCTTCTGCAAGGGACTGATGAAGCTGGTGCCTATCATTTCGGGCGTTATCGTGGGTTACGTCATCGCCATCTGCATGGGCGAGGTAGATTTCTCGGATGTAGCAGCGGCTTCGTGGTTCTCCTGTCCGGTAAGCTTCGATACCATCACCCATTTCTCCTGGGCGCCATTTCTCTATATGTTACCCGTGGCGATAGCACCGGTGCTGGAACATATCGGCGACGTGTATGTGGTGAGTGCCGTGGCGAAGAAGGATTTCGTGGCAGATCCGGGATTGCATCGCACGATGTTGGGCGATGGAGTGGCGTGTCTCTGTTCCGCCTTCCTGGGTGGTCCTCCTGAGACTACCTATTCTGAAGTAACGGGAGCGATGTCTATCACCAAGGTCACAAGTCCTGCCGTGATTCGCATATCCGCAGCCACCGCCATCTGTTTCTCTATCGTGGGCAAATTGAGTGCCTTGCTGCAGAGCATACCTCAAGCGGTATTAGGTGGCATCATGCTGCTTCTTTTCGGCACCATCGCCAGTGTGGGTGTTCAGAATCTGATGCAGAACAAGGTAGATATGAATGAAACCCGCAATGTCATCATCATCTCGGTGATGCTGACGATGGGCTTGGGTGGTGCCGTCCTCTCCTCCGGTTCCTTCGCCATTTCCGGCATCGGTCTCTCTGCCGTCATCGGCGTGATTCTCAACCTCGTACTTCCTAAAACGAAGAAGGAGGAGGCGTAAAAAGTGGGAAAACATCTATTTTCGAAGAAAAAAAATGTTTTTTAATCATGGGGAAATAAACTAATTCGCAAAATATCCGTACCTTTGCAGTATGAAAACATTATTAGACGTTCATACACATACCATAGCATCGGGTCATGCCTTCAGCAGTTTGCAGGAAATGACCATGGCTGCAAAAGAAAAGGGGTTGGAAATACTGGGAATCACAGAGCACGGACCTCATATTCCAGGCACCTGTGATCCCATCTATTTCAGAAACCTGCATTGCGTTCCCCGTCAGCTCTATGGAATCAAGCTGATGCTGGGAGCAGAACTCAACATCCTCAATACCCAGGGCGATATTGACCTCGATGAGGATTACTGGCGCATACTTGATATCCGAATCGCTGGCATTCATAGCCTTTGCTGGCAGGGAGGAACCAGGGAAGAAAACACGCAGGGAGTCATCAACGCCATGCGCAATCCATTCGTGCAGATTATCTCCCATCCTGGAGATGGAACGGCAGAACTGGATTTCGAGGCTCTGATGAAGGTTTCCAAGGAGACGCATACCCTGCTCGAAATCAACAATCACTCCATGGCTCCCATCCGCCACAAGACGGTGGCAGCTCCCAATAACCAGGAACTGCTGGAACTTGCCAAGAAATACGAGACACCTGTCATCTTCGGAAGTGATGCCCACTTCTCTACCATGATTGCCGACTACAGCAACATCATGCCGCTGGTAGAGAAAGCAGAGTTCCCGGAAGAACTGGTTCTCAACTATCAGCCGGAGAAGTTCATGGCTTATCTCAAGCCTACCCCAGAAAAATAGGAAAAAATCGTTTCACATTTCATTTGCACTACTATGATTATAGAGGAAATTATCAAGTATAACGAGGAATTCGTAGCCAACAAGGGCTACGAAAAGTATCTTACCAGCAAATACCCAGACAAGAAGCTTGCCATCCTTTCCTGTATGGATACCCGCCTGACAGAGCTTCTGCCGGCGGCATTGGGATTAAAGAATGGAGATGCCAAGCTCATCAAGAATGCCGGCGGACTGGTTATCAGTCCATTCGACTCCGCCATGCGCAGCCTCCTGGTTGCCATTTACGAACTGGGTGTAGAGGAAATCATGGTCATCGCCCACTCCAACTGCGGTGCCTGCCACATGAACGGACAGCAGATGAAGGAATTGATGCTCAAGCGCGGCATCCATCAGGATGTCATCGACACCATCGGACTTTGCGGCATCGACCTAGACCATTGGCTGGAGGGCTTCCACGACACAGAGGATTCTGTAAGAAATACGATTGATACCATCCGTACCCACCCTCTTGTACCAAAGGATGTCAATCTGCATGGTTATATCATCGATTCCCAGACGGGTAAGCTCACAGAAGTAAAATAGAACTATATAATAATAATGAGAACATCAGCCGGTGATGAAGAAGATTAAGTATCACCACTGGCTGATGTCTGAAAAGATTTAGAAAGTGAACTGCTCCAGTTTCAAGCCGTTCTTGGTAAGAGCCTCAATCTTTGGAACCAATGTAGTGAAATGCTCAGAAGCCATGTGAGCTTTCAGAACTTCCTCGTTCTCCCATGTCTCGCAGATCATCATCACCCCATTACGAGTTCCACTGGTGAAATAGTCGTAGGCAATATTGCCATGGTCCTTCAAAGACTTCTCTACCAGTTCCTTGCATAAAGCGTTGATTTCCTCAACCTTTACCTCTTCCTTTTTCTCAAAAAATACATTTAATCTAATCATAGTTCCTTATTTTTAATATTAACTTTGTATTCAACAACTGGTTGCAAAATTACCATTTTTTTATGAATCTCCAACTAATTATACGTTATATTTTTGTTAAAATTAGAAGTTTTTCCATTTTTTCTTGCGTCATTAAGATAAAAAACGTATATTTGCAGCAGATTAAATACGCAAGCTTATGAAAGAGAAAAGATATACATTGCCAGAAGAGCAGGAAGATGCAGCTTTCGTAGCAGAGTCAGCACCAGCCTATCACGGAAATGCCGCCATAGCACTTCCCGAAGATGAATGTGCAGAAGAAGATATTGACTGGAATAAGATTCCAGTGGGCTGGCATCCGGCCAATGAAGAAGAAGCCGTGGCTAGGATTGAAGCTATTGAGGCGGAGTATGAAAGGACAGGCAAGGCTACAGATTTTGATGATTTTATAGCAGAACTTAAATCTGAAGGATTATGGCTCATATAAAATTACTAGACCCTTTCAAGAAGGAACTTCGAGATATGGTGGTTTACACACTAGCCGAATTTGGAGCTACTTCAGTAAAACGGTTTAATAAAGAGCTTGATGACATCAAGCATCGCCTGATGCTTCATCCTCTTTCTTCACCCAGAGAGCCATTGCTTAAGCGATTCCACCGCCCTTACCATAGTGCGATTATCAAGGAGAATTGGAAGATTATCTATCGCTACGACGAAGCCAACGACCTCGTCATTTTCGTAGATTTATGGGATATGAGAAGAAGTCCCAGATATCTGATAAGGCAATTCAAAAGAAAACTATAAAGGAAGGAGCTCTAACTGTATGATTGAAACGGGCTGAAGGCCCAAAAGCTCTTAGCCCAGGGCAGCGCCCTGGGTACACTCGCAATCAGCATTGCGCCCTGTAAGGGCAAAAGCTTTGCATAATATTTTTATCACCAACAAGCAGTCATAAATACTTCGGGATTGGTTTATACGAGTTCCCGAAGCTTATACTCCAGTATTACAGCAGACTCTCTATTAACCATTAAATCATATAATTCCTGGTCTATTTCTGCATAAGCAAAACCATCACGCAAAGACTTTAAGCTAGAATAAAACTTCCTTTCTTTGCCTTTCTCATTTTTTACCAATCGCCAAAAGGGTTCATGCTGCAAATGATAATAAGGGTTCTCTATGCTACATTTAAAAGGATAACTATGAGGAATATCCATAGCCAATCCCTCTGCAACCAAAATACTACCCCCTGTATTCTGTTCACCAACATACAATCTCCATAACCTTTTAAACTCCGCAACCAACTCACTTGAAAGAACGATATGATTATCTTTTATGATACCTCGCTGGCAGAGATTTAAAATAGTCAAGAGTAAAAGGGGCTTATGCGGAGCTTTCACACCCCGCATAAGCGCCCTTTTCATATTTTCAAAAGCACCCAGATAATAGTCTATATCTTTATCCATTATCAAATAAGATGAGTAACCTTAATTTTCTTCCAATGTTTGCCGATGCCGAGGGTCATAGCCTGGGTATCCTTGGTTATCAGTTCACCCTTCTGCAAACCAGCAATAGCTTGCTTCAGCTCCTGCAGAGCCATACCACTCACACCAAACAAATCTTTCAACACTCCATCATTCTGTTGCTGTTGCTTCATAATGAGAGGATATTGGGCATTGGCATAGAAATCAAAAGAGGCTTTCTTAAACGAATCCATATTCTGTGTAGCAAGGATGATGCTCATACCCTTGTTTCTACCCACAGCTATCAAGTTCTGTAAAGGCTTGTTTTCGAAACCAAGCATATAGTGAGCCTCATCAATGATGGTGAAATGGCGTAGTTCCACCCTGTCCTCATTCTTTGCCTGTGGAGGCAGTTGCTCATAGATATTGTTCAACTTAGATGTCACGAAATATACGATAGCCTTTGCCATGATACCTTCCTTGTCAAACTTTCCTAAATTGATAATATAACAACCTTTCACCAAATCTACCTTGTCTTCCTCTGCAAAAATATTATTCAGAATCAACTGGTTTAAGACTGATTTTACACTATCCATATCACCCTGTTTCTTCTCGGGCATCAACATCGTATAATGATCAAAAACTTCCTGAAAGGTGATTGGTTTCTGGTTCTTTGCCTTGTAGGCATTGATGATAGCTTCGCTCAGTCTGTTATCCATCAAAGCACCAATCTTAGCGGAAGATATAGCACAAATGGCATTTGCCAAGGTCGTGGAATACAGGTGGATTTCATTGACAGGTCTGCCAGTAAAGTCCTTGAACGGAGTAAACGGCAAAGGTTTCTCCATCGGATTCAAGATGGCAGAGGAATCAGTCTCAAACTTCGACAGCCAATCGGCATGGGCTGGATCAGAGAACTCCCCCTTGTAATCGAACAAGAGAAAGTTGACAGGATAGTAGGTATCAGCCGATGCCATTCTGATTTGGTTGATAAGGACAGCCAGCAAATTTGACTTTCCAGAGCCAGTAGTTCCTGCCACCAATATCTGCGTATTGGCGATGGCTGTACTATTAATATCGAGGGCAGCATCCATGCCATTCTCGTATTGTCCGACATAGAGATTCAGCTCAGGAATATCCATCAACGACTTGCCACCTCGCAACGGACTGTAGTGCAACCACTCATCTATGCCACCTTCTTCCATCAAGATGTTCTTGCCTCTCATCATCTCGCTAAAGAGCACCTTGCTCAGAAACGTTGAGTTCTGCCAGTCGGCATCAATGTCGCAATAACGCATTTTAATAAGAGCCACGAAAACTTCCTTTATGTTCGACTTGGTAAAGAACGAACCACCCAATGGCTGCATACCAGCTGAGGTTTGAAGTTCCTCTACCTTTGCCTTGCTCCTTGGCGTCTTATCACTCAATCCAACAAGGAGGCAGATTCGCATAACCGTAGTAAAGTTCAGTACTACAGGGCGAACCATATCTGAGTAATCCGAAAGGTTTAGTTTCTGCTCGATAGCATATTTCACTTCTTCAAGCAAATCATGAGTTCCCTCCAGAATTCTCATTCCCTCAAGTTTTATATCTTGTACATTCATTTCTTCTAGAAATCGTAAATTTGTAATCCAAAGTAATCCTCACTTACCGTGGTACACTGTTGTTCCTGGTCTCTATGCAAGGTATAGGTCCTTGCCACGTATGCCACGATTTTCTTGAAATCCGTCTCGGTAGTGATCTCCGTATCCGTACTGAGCAAAATAGTTTGATGAGCCAAGTCTGGGAAGTATCGATTGATGATTACCTCTCGGCTCTCCTTGTCGAGTACACCCATCACGGTGTCTATCATCACAGGCGGGTCGTAGTCACCCAACTCATACAGCACTTTCAAAAGTACTTGCATCACCGTCTGCTTGGCACCGGCATTCAACTGGCTCAGATAAATCTCGTTACCATTCTTGTGGAATATCTTGAAGGATATTTCCTCGGAATCATCGGCTGACAATTCTACCCTACCGATATAGCCAGCATAAATCACCAAGTTGATGTTCAACTGCTCCTTCATCATACGTTCAATGCTCGCCTTCTTGGCTTGCAGCAATTTTCTCGACAGGGTCTTGAAGAAACCAGGCAACTTGCAAAGCATGTCATACTGTGGATCTGGCACTTGCGGCATATCATAATCGTAAGTGGAGATTTTCTTCTCCAGTTCCTTGATGCTTGCTTTCTTCTCTGCTATCTTGGCTTTTATTTCCTCTATTCTTCGGTCGTTGGCCTCATAGAGTTCGATGATGCTATAGTCGCTTCCTGTCAAGGCTCGCTTATACTCTTCGAGTTGCTCTTTTTTCTTTGGCATGTCCACCAGTTCAAGATCCAAATTCTCACGTCGCTCATCCAGGGCTATATAAGGATTTGAATAGGATTGCTGCACGAGATTCTTCAGCACGCTGACATCCTTGTCGCTCAGATAGCTAAACTTGTCGTTGTAGTCTTCGCTCGCATCTTGTGCCTTTTTGATTTCAGCTATAATCTCCGAGATAGACACCTCGGCAAGTTGTGGATACTTTGCTTTCAATAGTTCCACCACTTCTTGCGTCACCTTTTCTATCTGTTGGTCGTTCAAGATGTTTCCCCTTGCCGAAGCCACCTGCTCCTTCTCGTTCAGAATGAGTTCCACTTCCGTACTGATGATGTTGGCTACTTTCGGCAGGAAGACTCTCAGTTCCAAGTCCTTCGAGATAGCCTCGGCATCCTGTCTGTATTCCTTCTCCTTCTGATAGTAACAGTTGATGCTCTCCTCTATCTGGCGCATCTTGTCACGTATCACCTCGTCAGAGTTTCTACCTTCTTTCAGTTGCTCATATTGCTGTTTGTGGTCGTTGGCATAGTTCAATGCATCGTTGTAAGCATCGTTGAGACTTGCCACATCCCTTTCCATCTCCACCTTCTGCTTGGTCAGTTTCAGGTATTCAGCACGCAGGTTTTCGTTCTCCAAGCGTTCCGCCTTCTTCTCGTCGAGATAAGCTGAAGCTGCATTTTGCAACTGAGTGTATTTATTGAAACCCATCACCGAATTGATGTTCTTCATGATGAGCTTGTTGATTTGCTCTTCCTTCACGAGGTCAGAAGTCTTCATAGCATCAAAAAGGAAATAGTTGCTCAATTCAGCAGGCAGATTGGCAGAGATAATCTTGTTGACTATCGCTTCATTGGTGCTGCGTTTGACAGCCGTAGAACCAGTACCATAAGTATAACTGTTACCATTCATATTGAGTACGTTGCTCTCCTGTATCTTGCCATCAACAAACTTATAGGCACGGCGCAACCTATAGGGCGTTTCCTGTCCTAGCACCACCCCAGAAAAAGTAATCTCCAGCATGATGGTCTTGCCTTCTATACCACTCTCGTTCTTCACCCCCGAATTGAAGATTTCCTCAAACTGTCGCTTGTTGGATATCTTCAATCCATAAAGTGCAGAATAGATGGCATCGAAGAGCGTAGTTTTTCCACAACCGTTGGCACCACCTATCAAGATGATGGGACGGTCGCTCGTTACCTCTAAGTTTAAGTCCAACTTTCTGTAGGTCTTATAATTCTCTATGTAGATACGCTTCAGTTTCATTACTTCTTAATTTCTTTGAGAGCCTTCTTGAGTATTCTTGTCACCTTCTTTTCCTCAAGACTTGGCTCATTTTGGTTATTACGCTCTTCATGGAAAGGCTTGAGGATATAATCCTTGAGCCATTCCGCATCTATACCCTCCGATTGACATGCACTCTCTATGAGTTGCATGTCTTCCTGCCTGATTCCATAGTTCAGGAATGTTCTGTCCAAGCTTTTCTTCATACCTTATTATATATGATTACCTTATTATATTATAGGGTTTCCAGATGCAATGCCGACCACCCATCTATACTGTCGGTGTTATCGATAATGCCTCCAGGATAATACCAGTTATCTGTTCCTTCATCCTTGATAAGCACACCTCCCACTATCTTCTTTCCCTTTGCCTGATAGGCTTCAATGTATTGCATCAAGGCATTGTTCTTTTCTGGAGCATCCTCATCGCTACCTAGGGTCTTGGTATCAAAAAGACAAATGGTACCAGACTTTAATCTAACGATGAAATCTACATAGAAACAACGTTCTCTATTTCCTGAATCAGTATATGGCACAGCGAAATGCTGCTTACCCTCATCGCCATTCTTATACCACCAATCCACATACTCCATTTTTTCATCCAACCAACGGGCAAACTCCCGTTCCGGTCCTGATGCCTTAAACTGTTCAAAATATGGATACAGAGCATGATTAAAAATCTCACCCTCCGTGGTCTTTACAGCTGCGGCATTATAAAGTCTTGTTTCCGGCACCTGCCATAATGACTCTTGATATTCTGTCTCCTTATCCTTGGCTTCACGCTTCATCATTGCCTCGTAGCTAACCAAAGCCTTACGAATCAGCTCCTCAAAACGGGGACGGTTCTGATGATAAAGCACCACCTTCGGAACATCCATCGAAAAGACCTGCAGATACTCCTCTAACGCACTTTCTATAGCTCCCTGCAATACTGGTGTACTATCAAATTTAGAAAAATTACCTACATTTTTGCGACAGAACATAGTGAAAAGGCTCTGCAGTTCGGAAGCGTTAAGAGCTAGTCTGGCCTTGTCAGTTATCTCTACAATACCAGAATCACCCGTAATCGGCGTATCCTTTGGTATAGCGACCAAGATTCTGGAAACATCAGTCTGCACACCATGACGCTTGGCATTATAACGGTTCAACTTGATATTTTCATCCATGCCAGCCTCTTTCTTTTCTGTCTCTTCCTGGTCTTCCACTTCGCCATCATCCTCGAAGAAATCCTCTGGCGAAAACAGTAGAAGAGGATTCTGCTCCCATTCACGTTCCATGGTCTTATAAAAGACACTTCTGAATTGAGAACCTAATCGATTTCTCGTTGCCCCATGCTTATCCTTATAAGAAGAAAGAAGCGAAATGTTTTGAAGATCCCGTCTTCTGTTGGCATAGAGTGTACTGATATAGTTCATGTCATCACCAACAATGCTAATCATATCTGCCGCCAAATCTGTATAAACATAGCCATAGTTCAAACATTCATTTTGGTAGAAATGCTGTTCAGGCATACGCAAGATACGTCCCACGGTCTGCGTGGTAAAGGTCATGCTCTGCAATTCTCGGAATATCAGGAGGACGGATGCGCGAGGACAATCCCAGCCCAAGGCTATGGCTTGCTTGAACAACAACACCTCCGTAATATCATCAGAATGAGTGATATTCTGAAGATTGGGCGATTTATCCTTTGATAGCCATACTGCCAACCTGCCATTTGCCACGCTTATGTCGCAAACCTGTTCTAAGTAGGCTTGCATCTCCTCGGCGATGGTCTTGTCCTTCGACGACATAGATTCGCTGCTATCGTTAGGCAACTGAATGAGCAACAGCGGATTGATGCCATATTCCTTGTAAGCCTCAGCCAGTTCCTTTCGCTTTTCGAGAGCCTTCTTCAAGAGACGCTGGTTCACCGTAAGCTCCGACTGTTCCTTACTGCTCTTTACATTCGGATTCAGTTCAATGCCCTTCTTAATCATCTCTTCATTGATTACATCTTGGCGTTTCACTATAACTGCATGATAGCTTTGGGTGACTGGCGTTGCTGATACACGAAGTTCTATGTGTGGCTGGATAGCTTGCAATACCATCTCGCTTTTCTTGGCATTACGTCCAGCAAACATGTGTTCCTCGTCTATGATAACCACTACTGGCAGATGCTGCTCTATCTTGGTCTTTCGTATCAGTTCATAGAGCGTGCGGTTCTGCTCATTGTCACGAATCATTACGGCATTATCCTTATTGATACTCTCCCAGTTTAAAAAGAGCACATCGCCAGGATGCAGACCATCCACATGATCACACTCATCAAACATAACTGGACGCAACGACCTTCGTTCACTAAAGAAATTGCGCATGGAGCGATAACTCTGCTGATGCAACTTGTTAGGAGCAATCCAAACCCATGCTACACGAGAATATCGGCACTGCCCATTCATAGGTAGGTCACGAGTCAGCTCATCCAGCAAGGTACTCACCATCACCGTCTTTCCTGCTCCTGTAGGAGCCTTGAATATCAACTTTTGGCGGTCTTCAGAATCATTGAGCATGTCAATCATCTTCTGTTTCAGTTCACGCACCGCCTTTTTCTGGTAATCTCGTAATTCTATCATTGTCGTTACCTCCTTAATCTATTATGTCATTAGTAACATTATCTTCTTTCTCCTTCAACACATAATCATAGTCATCGCTGAGAGCTTCTTTCACAACCTCCTCGTTTTGCATGGCGAGTGCCTCGTTTTGCTGAAACTCTTTCATCATAGCCTCACTATACTTTTGCTTTGGCAGAATATCCGTTCCACCTTCTAAAGCTTGCAAAAAAGCATCTGGCATGGCACACAGTTCTATAACAGGCATGACTTTATGGAATTCGTCCTCATATGCGTATGCGCCATCACTATAAACATAAACCTTCAAAGGATTCTGCTTGGTCGCAACCTCAGCTATCATCGGAATGACGATACTGACTACACGCTCGTCGAGGACAACAAGCATCTGTCCAGCCTCATCCTTAAAATAACGCAATACGTTCTTCTTAAATTTCTTGCCTCCAAATGTTTCTTGCTCTTGATAGATATTGTTCTTGATGCAAAGGAGGTCAACGAGAGAAGCCATCAAGGCTCGACGACTCTTGAAGTTGCTTTGGTCACGAGGCACAAACTCCGTTTTATAATAACGAAGATTATTATGAGTCAAACCAGGGACTTCTTCACCCTTCTGGTTCGTATAACCATTAATGACTCGTTTGTTTCTCTCGTAAGTTACTTTCTCACAGATGTTATTCTCGTTGTTGGTCACCAAGATACATTTGCGATGACCTCCATCTTCTGAGTTCAATTGCATTGTGGCATGGAGAGTGGTGCCTGAGCCAGCGAAGAAGTCGAGGATGGTAGCATCCTTGCCTCCGTTTGAAAATTTCAAGACTTCTTTTATGAGCTTAATACTTTTCGGAGAAGAAAAATCGATCTGCATATTCAGAGATATTTCTGTTGTTATAATATCACTCCAATTGCTTGTTCTCAATATTCCCTCAGAAGGCTCAACCCAATGTTCAACTCCCATGTTTTTACCTTTAGTATGCCCATATCTACGTCTAACAAATTTCAAGTTTTTTCCTGTTTGTTTCCAATAATCCTCCAACATCAAAGCAGGATTTTCTTCTTGAGCTTTCAAAAACGCCTCATAATTAGCCACTGCTTCTAATGCTTTCTCTTTTTTCCATTTCCACTGCCCTGTTTCAGGCTTAAAGCCACAAAGCTCATATCGCATAGTTGGTCTATCAGCTGCATTCCAAAATCCTTTCCAATAGCCATAATCTTTTCTTTCATCTGAACTTTCTCTCATAATAGGATAAAAGTTGGAATTATCAGATGCTGAATAAACAAGAATATACTCACACCCAACAGCCAGAGATTTTATGCCTTTCTTAATGAACTGCTGAGATAAATTCTTATCTAATCTCCTTGTATTAATAATATTACGGCAATTATTCTCTCCAAAGATGTAGTCACAAAGTAACTTCAAGGAAGCGAATTCATTGTCATCAATAGATATAAAGATAAAGCCACTTTCCGAGAGCAACTTCTTGGCGATTCTCAATCGTCTATCCATAAACGACAACCATTTGGAGTGGCGGTAAACATCCTCTTTATCTACAAACGAATCGTTATAGACAAAGTCCTTGTTACCAGTATTATAAGGAGGGTCAATATAAATCACATCTATCTTCCCTGCATAAGCATAAGTAAGAGCAGCAAGAGCATTGAGGTTATCACCTTCTATCAATATATGATTAGGCGAACCTTCTGGCGCAGAATCCAAACGCTTGGTGGTATCCTCAACAAAAACAGGAAGTTGGTCTTGCATTTTATCACATGCTTCCTCGGAACTCTCCTCCCACACAAGTCCATAACGTTGCTTATCGTTGATAGCAGCCAACAAGTCGTGCTTCAAATCTTTATCAATCTGAAGTTCATTTATCTGCTGGCGCAAAGCTTCCAAATCTAGTTTCTTTGCCATATCGGTGTCTCCTAGCCCTATAAATATGCTCCACCGATTCCCTAAGCAGAGAAGATTGTTTGTGTTTGTAATGGCTATAATAAAAAGAAAGGCATAGGAATCATATTACTTCTATATAACCCTTGATTATAGAGGCTCTGGAAAAATGCCTTAGACACCAAGGAGAAGCAATAGACCCTACGCCTAACTTGTATATATAGATAGCATAGGGAGCACCCTCTTCTTATTTAAGAAAAGGGCACACCTATGCCTCGCGTATATACACGATGCGTAGCCGCCTACCACAATCTTCCTCTGAGTGTCTATTTGAATTTTCCAGATTCCTATAATTCAGAAGAAAACGTCAGTACACGTCTTTCTTATTAAAATAGGCCAAGCCATGGATTTTTACCTAGCCAGCGACTCATCGCCAGCCATCCACAGCAAGACAACTGCAAAAGTACGAAAAAGAATTGGCTTCACAAAATTTTGGGTCTTTTTTCTTGCATATCTCATTTATTTTTCTTATCTTTGCCACCAAATTAATAACAATAACATTAAAAAGGAGGTTATTATGCAAGCAACAAAGAACAATACAAAGGAGGAAACCATCAGAAAGTTTAAACAACTACTAAAACATAAAGAGGAGATGCTCGAAAGAGCAAAACAATATGATGGCATTGACATTTATGCTAAATTTGCAAACGCATGAAAGAAATGAGATTTGCAAGAAAATCGGAAAGTTTCTTGCAAATCCCAAAGATATTTATCATTTTAAAATAATTTTTTCGTTCGAAGGATGGCGTAACGAGAAACAACTTGCGTTATCTTTGTTTGTAAAGCAGAAATCACATAAACTAATAATGTCCATTCCTATTACAACATCATAATCTTCACTCAACGTTAACATCGCTTCTACGTTTAACGCTGTTGTTCCTGTCGGTAAGCCTAAATGAACCAAAAACGTTTCACGTTTCTCTGTTGTTGTATTATCTGAAACCAAGCATACACCATAAGGCTTTAGCCCCAAATCATCAACTACCTTTTGAGATATAAGCGTATTAGTCGCCCCTGTATCCCACATGCAATTAGAAGAGCGAAATATCTTAGGCACCACAATACTCTCATTCATTTCTACAGCCTCACAGACTGCTATTGGCGTCAGAATGGCATCTACCAATCCCTTGCTTTCAAAATTATATGCTGCCATTCAAAACCTCCAACAAATCGCCCTCATACACTTGTGGTCTAGTATGCTTCTTATCATCCATAAAACGAACCACACGTACATAGCCAGAGCGACAAACCTTCGACTTTTCCTTCTTGGAACAATCAAAAGCGTTCTTAAAATCTATAGTAATCTGCTCCATAATTATTTGGACTTTAAATTAAACATCTATTTAACAGTGCAAAATTACATATTTTCCTATAAATAAGACTATTAACACGCACCTTTAACAAAATATTAACATAACTGCAGAGATATTTGCATTTATTCTTTTCTCTTCACCCAAACCTTGTGGCTGCCGCTGCCCATCGAATCTATCGGCGAAGTTCGATCGGCGGTGATTTCCTTCAGCTCCAGGGAGGCGGCGGTGCGGCTCAGGTTGTTGATGTAGGCATAATCAGAAAGGGTGATGAGACCATTGGCTTCTATCACCTCCAGGGCACGGGCGATGCGCTCTTCCCTGGAATAAAGCTGCTTGCGAATCACCTTTACGCCACCCATATCTCGCTCCAGGTCGCGATCGGTTTCATGCTTCACACTCTTGAGTAATTCAGGAGATGCCTTGAAGTTGATGTCCTTCACGCCTACCTTGCGATACGTCATCTTATCCTCTTCACTCTGCATTTCCGTAGGCTTTTCGTCCTCGAAACCGAGGGAGAGGGAGAAGGTGCCGAGGCCTTCCAGATTCACATTGTAGCCCATGGAGAGCATTTCTACCAGCATATCAGCCACATCCATCAACACAGCCTCCGTGGTACTTTCCGAAATACCACGATGGTAGCCCTGCATCTTCTTGACGAACTCTTTTCTGGATAGTGTCCGATTGGTCACCATCTTGGGATAAACTCTGCGCTTGCCTTCATTACGCATATCAGTTAACTCTTGCAACTTGTACTTTGCCATAACGATTCCTTTCTTATTAATATTGTTATCACTCCATATTGAGACAGCCATTACAGTCAAGAGTAATGATGATTGCTCCTCATCATAATAGTTCTCAAACCTAGAGATAAAAGTATTTATCCCTAGATGAAAGTTCCGTTCAACGACGTTGAACCGACATTCAGCGACGTTGAATGCAAATTCAGCGACGTTGAACGTACATTCAACGTCGCTGAACGAAACTTTCTACTAGGCAAAAGTACATTTTTTCCTGATAACAACCAAGACTTTTCCTAAGATTAACACAAAATTAATCATTTTACAGCCACGCTCCGAATCTTGCACATGGCAATGGGGCGGTGAAGTAATAGTTCTGGTCGTTATTCTTATCCAGGAAATTCACCTGCTTCATGCCGAAGAATGGCAGGCCCTCTGGGAAGAGGCGAGCAAAATCGGTTACACCTCCTGAGAGGGCAGGACTGCCTGCCTGATAATCAAAATTCCAACTCTTGTCGAATGCCAATGGAGCACCCTGGGCTACATCATCTATCTCGCAATTGATATTCATCTTCTCGCTCTGAGTGAAGTTCTTGAAGAGAGGATTGAGCTGACCTGCCACGCTGCTCTTGATGTCGGTATCAAACCAGATGCCGAGCTCTGCACCCTTCGCCATCTGCGCTACGCCTGTCTCTGTAGATGCAAAGTAGTAGTTTGGTGTAAGACGACTGTGCTCCATATCTACACCATCCTTCTTAGGCTGCTTCAGTCCGAAACGGGAATCGTAGATGAGGTTGTTCACGAAGACTGGCTTCGCTGCCTTCTCTACCCAGACAGAACCACCCTTTTTGTTTTTGGAACGGCGCCAGCCGCAATTGATGATGGTGTTGTTATAGACGGTCATCTCAGAGAGAGGAATCACCTCGCTATTTCCGGCATTCGAAAGCTTAAAGGCGTTGGTGCAGGCGTTGTAGATGATGTTGTTGGCTACATCGAGCTTGCAACCTGCCTTTACGTTGATGGCCTCGCCACCATCGGCTGCATTTCCGCTATCGGCAAAGATATTGTTGATAATCATACCGTTACCACCGGTAAAGTAAGTCTGGTCGTTGTAATTGTCATGGAAGAAACTGTTTGCCATCACAAACTTGCCGTTTACATTACAGAAGTGGAAGGCTGGCACTCCGCCATCGATGGTGGTCTTGAAAAGCTTGTTCTGGAAAGAAACTGAACTCTCGGTAGGAGTAGCACCGGCATAGGCCACATCCACGTGGTTGAGCACCACCTCTTCTGAATTATATCCGCAGATGATGCCGCCCCAATCGGCAGGCTTCCTGGTATCAGAAGTAAAGACTACCGGCTTCTCGGCAGTTCCCATACAATAGAGATTGCCCAATACTACGATTTCTACCGGCACCTGAACCTCTGACTTGCAGGTAACGGTTACACCCGGCTCTATGTAGAGCGATGCTCCTACAGGAATCTCAACGCTCTGGCTCAGGGTAGTATCCTTGGTCCAAACCACAGAACCTGCAGGATATTCTGCCACCTTCGTTGTGATGACATCCTTAGAACCCTGGTTCTCATTGCCATCACTTCCATTACCATTTCCATTACCGCCATTATTCACGTAATCGTATGGATTGATATTATCGTTCTCGCAAGATGTGGAGAAAATTGCAGCTGCTGCCATCATGAGCAAAGCAGCAAAAGTATTTATCTTTTTCATTTTTTACCTTTTTTCTTTTTTAACTTTTAAAGTTTGTATCTTACTCCCAGCAGGAAGGTTCTGCCATACTGATAAGTTCCCACGATGGTCTTATCGCTCTTCTGGCCCTCATACTCCAGGTTGCTCTTGTTCACGGTCTTCAAGTATCTCTCGCGCTTGGCATCGAGCAGATTGTTTGCCTTGAAGAAGATGGAGATGCCGTTCTTGAATTGCTTCTCGGCACTCAGATCGAGACCGAACATCGCCTTGTCCCACTGGTCGGCATCCTTGAAGGGAGAAACCAGGGCGAGCTTGGTACCCGTGAAGGAAGAGGCAAGCTGCGCATTCCAGCCATGCTCCGTATCCTTATATAATAAGGAGATGTTGGCGGTATGAGGAGCCTGGTTAACCAGCGGACGGGTCTGGGTTACGCCCGATTTATATTCGGCACTACCCTCCTTGTACTCACGCTTCGAGGTGGTGATTTCAGAATGGGTGTAAGTATAATTCGCCTTCACTCCGAAGTGGCGGATGTACTTGATCACGTCGATTTCAAATCCCATGTTCTTGGCATTACCCAGGTTATCCGGCATGTAGTAAGCATCGGTTCCGGCACCAATCTTGCCATCCGATGTTACGAACACCTGCTCTATCGGGGCTTTCAGATACTTATAGAATACGCCGGCAAGAATCTGCTCGGTCTTGCTTGGGAACCACTCCCAGCGCAGGTCGATGTTGTCGATGCGGGCACGCTTCAGGTTTGGATTACCCTTTTCCTGATACTCCTCGCCCTGAATCTGATAAGGCACAATCTCGTAGAAGCCCGGACGGTTGATGGAGCGATAGTAAGAGAGACGCACGTTCATCTTCCTGGTTGGTGTCCACTTGATGGATGCCGATGGCAGATAATCCCAGTAGCTCTGCTCGCCCACCTGTCCCATGTTGCGGAAGTGCTGGAGCATGGTGTAAATCTGGTTGGTGTGCTCGGCACGGAAACCGGCATTCAGTTCGCCCGCCTCGCTCTTCAGGGTTACCATGGCGTAGGCACCGCCGATGTGCTCCTTGGAATCGTAGTTAAGCTGGGAAGCCTGAGAATAAGGAGTCTTGCAAACCCAATCGATGTTGTCATACTGGTCTATTCCGTTGCCATCCAATCGCTGCGAGATGTCGGCAGGATTGAAGATGTAAGAATAATATCTGTTGCTGCGCTCCTTTCTGCGATACTGCGCTCCCGCCTTCCAGAGTGCCTCCACATCGTTGGCGAAATGGGTATCGTAAGAGAGATTGATGTAACCCGCCCAGTCGGTATCCTTGTTGTGCTGGAATCGGCGCTCGGCACTTTTAGGCAGGGTCTTTGTGATGTTCTTGTCGCCTTCCCAGATGGAACCCGAAACGGCATCGCCGCCATTCTCGGCAGTTCTGCTGATGGTGTTGGTCAGGGTAACGTAAGTTCTATCCGGATCTTCCTCCTTAGCCTGCGAGAATACGCCCGACCAATCTACGGTAAAATCCTTGGTAAGATGATGCGTACCCTTCAGGTTGGTGGCGAAGATGCTCTGGGTGGTTGAGAGAGAGCGCACCTCATCATCCTGGGTGTAGCTGTCGGCTCCGATGTATTCGGTGTTTACGCTATTGTTGTATCTAGTGCCCTTGGAATTGGTGCGCACATACATGTTGTACCATTCCAGCTTGTGGCCAGGCAGGGTTAAGTCGAACTTGGCATGAGCACCCGCTGTAAGGTCGTGGATGCTATAATAGCGATGCTGCAGATTGGAAATGTACATGGCCTGCTCGCCCGAAGCCATCTTTACGGAATTGTAGGTGCGCTCGGTGCCACGGAAAACATTCTGCACGCTTCCGGCAAGCATCACGCCCAGGCGGTCGTTCCAGAAGCGGTTGCCGATGCTCAGACCTCCTATGAAGTTAGGAGCAGGAAGAGAATGGCTCTTCAACTGAACAGGACCGTTCTTGAAATCGCTCATCTGCGCCTTGTAGTCTTTTCCAAAAGTCTCGTAAGGAGATTTCCTGGTATAATCAGAGCGGTTGCTGGTAAGATAATCTCTGCCATCCTTCCAGAAATAATCACTTGCTCCGATGGCAGCATTCGCCTGAATCTGGAAGCGGGATGGGGCATCCTTCATCACCATATCCACCACACCGCCGGCAGCATCGCCTTCCATATCAGCAGTAAGAGACTTGGAAACCACGAGGCGGTCCATCAGATCTGAAGGGAAGATATTCAATGGGATGTAACGGTTTTTGTCATCCGGACTAGGAATCTTCACGCCGTTCACCAGGGTGTAGTTGTATCGCTTGTCCATGCCTCGGAGGATGGCGTAGGAAGCCTCGCCCGATGCATCACGCTCCATGGTTACACCCGATACACGCTGCAGAACGCTCGCCACGTTGACATCAGGCGAAAGCTGGATGCTCTGCTGGCTCATCACGTTGAGCACGTTGCCTGCATTCTTCACGGATTCTATGGCGCTGCGGTCGCTGCGGTATTCACGATGACCGGTAACCACCACTTCGCCCAACTGCTTCAGGTCTTCATCCATCGGAATATCCACCTTGTTTTTCTTAGCCACATCTATAACCATCTCCTTGGTTTTGTAAGACATGTAGGAAACGATGATGGTAAACTTGCCTTTATCTGGCAGTTCATGCAGGGTGAAAGTACCATCAAGTCCGGTGGTGGTACTCACGTTGGGCAGCTCCTTTACTCGGATTACGGTTCCGATGAGGGGTTCGCCCGTTTTGTTATCCTTGACTACACCATCCAGCGTGTGGGCCTGGATGGCGGAAGTTGCAGCGGCAAGAAGCGCCGCACTCAATAAAAATCTTTTCATCTATATCGCTATTGAAATCTTCATTCGTTTCTTTTCGCAAAAAAGCTCCTTTTTACTTTTTTACCTTTAAAACCGTGTGGATGATTTTTCCATCCTTGTCAATCATCGACATTCTGAGCAGCTTCTTATCTGCTGTAAATACAGAGAAACCATCGGCAGGACTGCAGAACACGGTGCCATCGATAGGCTTCACAGAGCGAGCCAGAGATGAAGAGGAATTGACTACGTAGTCGATGTTATCGTCCTTCTTCTGGATGTGCTGGAAATTGTGGATGTGACCGCAGGCATAAATCGCCACATTATTATATTTATGGAGGATAGGCAGGAGGCGCTTCTGCATGTCGAGGCGCTCATTCTCACTCTTCGTGGTGTAGGCGTAGATAGGATGATGGCCTACCACGATGACCCAGTCTTCCTTGGCATTCTTCAGGGTTTCGTCGAGCCAGGAGAGCTGAGCCTCAGCATCCTGCTTGCAGGCATCAGGATAGATTTCCACATTCTTGCGATAGGAATCAATGAGGGGTGTGGTGTCGAGGAAGATGACGCGCACGGTGGTTCCCTTGTGGTCGAACACCTTGGTGTAATATTTGGCTGGCATCATCCAGCGGCGGCTCACCTTGCCGTACTCCATAAAAGCCTGGGTATTACCACGATACTCATGGTTACCGCAAACCGGGAACCAGTTGAGCATCAGGTCGGGATGAGAATAAACATATTCGTAATTGGTAAGCCACAGAGGGTCCTGTGTAGAAGTCACGCCATTGAAATGGTGGATGTCGCCTACGGCAAGTACGCATTCCGGATCTACCGTACCCGCCATCTCGCCCATCAGTTCGGCGATAGGCTTCTGGTCGTAGTAGCCGTTGCGTCCCATATCATTGGTCATGTAGAGGGTGATTTCGCCCTTCAGTTTCTGCCATTCAGCAGCATTCGCCTTCCAGTTTGGATTCTGCGGAATGGCGGTTGCTGCACTCTGAGAGCAGGTGGTTAATGCTGTGTTTTGAGCCTGAGCAGTCAAGCCTCCGCCCAACAATAAAGCCGAAGCCAAAACTACAGTAGCTACTCTACCCTTCATCATAGCAAAGCCATTCATGCTGCTATGCTTACCCGATACTTTCTTTTCCATTTTTCTTTATTTGACTATAATACCTTTTATTAAAAATTGATGATACCTTTCCCCTTTCGAGGGGTACCAGTTAAATCTCGGGTGCAAAGGTAGGGGTATTATGTGTCAATGAGGTTACAAGGATTTGAATTAGCAGATAAAAGATACTACAATCTTATTACGGGAGTTTTCCCCGATGCTTTTAGGGAAAATCATACATCAGATTATGGTTTTCCCCTTGTTGTTTTCAGCTATTCTCCCTATCTTTGCACCATCAAAAAGTTGATAGCGGCACCAAGTAGCCTCTTCAAATAAAATAAATAGAGTAATAACCCTTTAAAGAGAAGACAGTTATGAAAAGAATGATTATGACATTGGTAGCAGTATGGATGATGATTACATCTATGAATGCTCAGAGACTGACAGATATTCAGGCAGAGGCTCGTTTTATCACAGATAAGATGGTGGTGGAACTGGGATTGAGCAGCGTTCAGCGCAACAGCATCCTGAACATCAATCTCAATTATCTCAATGGCATCCGCAGCTATCGCGACATCGATGCCTACGGCTGGCATTACCGCAACAAGCAGCTCAAGCGCATGATGACCGCCAGACAATGGAAGAAATTCAAGAACTCATACTATTTCTATCGCCCTATCGGCTGGCAGAATCATGTGTATGTTCACCATATTTACACCAAGTATCCAAAGCATAACTGGGGACACGACAAGCGCCGCCCTCGCCCTGAGTGCAGCTACGGAAGACCAGGATGGCCAGGCGGAACCCATGTAACTTATGGACCAGGAAAGCCGGGCAAGCATCACAAGCACGACAAGAAGTGGAAGCACGACAAGAAGAAGTGGAAGCACGACAGAGATTGGGATGATGATGATGATGACGACGATGACGATGATTGAGATAATGACTGGGATAATGACTGGGATGATGACTAAGATTAAGACAAACATTCGATAATAAAACAGAAAAAATCCAAGCTAGAGATGATTCTCCGGCTTGGATTTCTCGTTAAATAAAAACTAACTATGCCGACTAACTAATAATTAATCATTAATCACTAACAAGATGTCTTCCACAATCTGCTCATCGAGAAGGCGATTATCCGAAAGCAACTTCTTCACATCGTATCTGTCGTAGAGTCCCTTCCTGATGCCGTCCACCATCACCTTCATTTCTGAAGTGCCATAGTAAGAGGCGATGCGCTCGCCGAAGCCGCCATCCTTCGAGCCATCCTCCAGGGTTACCACCAACTGATGGTTTGCCTTCAAGCTATCCAACGTCTCGGCATCCACCTCATTCAGATAACGGGGATTGATGAGCGTAGCATCGATACCCTTATCAGCCAACAGGCGGACTACATTCTCGCCCTTCTGATAGAACGAACCGGCAGCGATGATTGCCACCTTCTCGCCCTGGTGCATCACCTTGTACTTTGTCTCGTAACCATACTCAGCATCAACGGCTTCTGACGTATGAACCACGCCATTGCTTGGCACGCGGATGGCGACAGGTTTCTTATCCTGCAGAATACTCCAGCGGAGCATGGCGAAATACTCCTCGCAGGTGGTTGGAGCCAGATAGATAAGCCCCGGAATGCTGCAGAGCATCGGAATATCGAAAAGGCAGATGTGGGTGATGTCGTTCATCGAATTCACTCCGCCTCCTACCACGTTGATTACGGCAGGGTTGGAATTGATGCAGAGGTCTTGCGCTATCTGGTCGTAGGTGCGCTGGATAAAGGTGCTGTAAACCGTCCATACCGGATTCAGTCCGCCCTTCGCCATTCCCGAAATCATCGCCACCGCCTGCTCTTCGGCTATTCCCATATCGATGTGCTGATTGCCAGCCATTTGGCGCTTATCGGCAGTAAAGCCACCTGCGGTAGGAGTACCGGCGGTTACGGCGATGAGGGTCTTATCCTGCTTCATCTCGCCCAGCATCCAGTCGGAGAATAATGTACCGTAATCCTCTGTTGGAGCAACCTCCGGGAGGGTTCCATCGGCATTCTTTCTTGGTCGGCTGCCGTCTTCCAGATTGAAAGGCATTCCCCAATGCCAAGCCTCCTTGTGGGCTACGGCTGGCGCAAATCCATGACCTTTTTCTGTGTGAATGTGAACCACGGTAGGCTTATCCGTATCCTTTACGCTCTCGAAAACCTGGATGAGTTTTTCGATGTCGTTACCCTCTTCCAGGTACTTGTATTCAAAGCCCCATGCCTTGAACCAGTTGTGCTCGCAGGTACCGTTGCTCTGGCGCAAGGCACGCAGATTCTTATAGATTCCGCCATGATTTTCGGCGATAGACATTTCGTTGTCGTTCACCACGATGATGATGCCCGTACCAAGTTCCGAAGCCTCATCCAGTCCCTCGAAAGCCTCGCCGCCCGAAAGGGATCCGTCGCCGATAATGGCGATGATGTTCTCATCGGTTCCCTTGACATCGCGCGCCTTCTGCAAACCGGTGGCAAGACTCACGGAAGTGGAAGTATGCCCCACCTCAAAATTGTCATACTCCGGACATTCGGCAGGAGAAGAATAGCCCGAAATGGCATTCATATCATCCACATCGCCGAGGAATCCCGCAGCTCGTCCGGTGAGCACCTTATGCGGATAGCATTGGTGGCTTACGTCAAACACGAGCTTATCCTTTGGCGCATCAAACACGTAGTGAAGCGCCACGGTAGCCTCCACGAATCCCAGGTTCGGCCCCACATGACCGCCATGCTTGCTTACACGGTTCAGCACAGCCTGTCTGGTTTCATCAGCCACCACCTGCAGCTCCTTCAAATCCAGCTTCTTCAAGTCAGCTGGCGACTTTATTTTCTCAATATACATATTTTTTATACTTATAGTTATAATTCTATCATGATTATATGATGATCATGATTTCCGAGTGCAAAGATACGAAGATTTCCGAAAACACGCTTTACCCCAACTACAGAAAAAATAAATGATTTTCCGGAAAACTCATCTTGGAATATTTTCCGGGAAACTCATCTTGGAAATCAGCCTACTGCCTTCTCTCTATCCTTTAGAATCACAGCCATGTTATCCAGCGCCCATTCTATCAGATGATCCATAATAGGAATAAGGGTTTCAGCACGGGGTGTGAGAGAATACTCTACTCTTGGCGGCACTTCGGCATAAGCCTTGCGGGTAACGTAGCCATCAGCCTCCAACGATTTTAACGTGCTGGTAAGCATCTTCTGCGAAATATCCGGAATCAGCTTACGCAGGGCATTAAACCGGAGGGGACCATCCTGATGATTTTTCAGGGTGTAGATTACCAGTAGCGACCACTTGTCGCAAACGTGCGCCAGAACGTTACGGATGGGACAGTCCTGCACTACCATTTCTTTTATCATTCTTGCCATAGTCTATCTTCTTTATATTCTACAATACTCTATAATATTCTACAAAACTCTGCAATAATCTGCAATAGGCTACAAAAGTAACTAATATCCGAAAAGATACCAAACATACCAAGTTAATCTAAGTTAACGCTTCATTTTTCTTTCTCCCATTCCCACGCAATAGTTACTTCCCGGTAACCATCTTACCCTCAAGTGCCCTCTTGCAGGAACCGTTTTTTTGCAGTATCTTTGCAGCGCAATTCAGAAATGAAAGCAGAAGTATTCACAAATTCACAAAAAGAAATAACATAAAGTGAAAGAAAAAAGTGAAATAAAGAAAGAAAAAGAGAAATATAAACATTTAAAAATAACAGACAAGATGAAAGAAACAAAGATTATTGCAAAGGCTGAAAACTTCACAGCCACGGATTTTGGTAAGATGAGTGAAATCAAAGATTACACCTTAGACATGGGTCCTGAGATTAAGATTTCCGGAAAGGTATTCGGAGGTCAGAGCGTGAACGCTACTGGTGGTGAGTTCTCATTCCAGAGCTTTGCTCCTGGCACAGAGACAGGCTTCCTCCATACTCACAAAAACCACGAGGAATTGTATTTCTTCCTCAGCGGCAAGGGCGAGTTCCAGGTGGATGGCAAGGTATTCCCTGTTCAGGAGGGAAGCGTGGTAAGAGTAGCACCAGCCGGCAAGCGCTCTGTTCGCAACAACGGTACCGAGCCTCTGCTGATGCTCTGCGTGCAGTATCGTGGCGCAACCTTTACAGCTGAGGATGCTGCTGATGGCGATATCCTGAACGAAAAAGTGGAGTGGTAGAAACTACTCCACCACCTCCATGATTTCAGGATGCTCAAGCTTTTCCTGTTTCTTGAGTTTCTTCACCACCTCGGAATAACTGTGGCGAATCAGGTGCTGGATGAAATCATCTTCCAGCGTGCCATAAAGGTTTACCTGATTCCAGTATTTCTTATTCCAATGCCATGCGCCTTCTATTTCGGGATGCACTTCCCGGAGTTCGAGGGCGTAATCGGCATTACATTTCATCGTAACCCATTCCGGGCGCTCCAGGTCAACACAGGCAAAGATCTTGCCCAAGATGCGAAACACCAAGGTCTGCTCATCAAAAGGAAAATCCTCGGTTACGAGGGGAAGCGAGAGGCAATACTCTCTAACAGATTCTATGTTCATTATCTTTTTTTCTGCAAAGATAACGAATTATGATGAAACAGCAAGCCTTATTCCATAAAAAAACAAATCTTATCCGAAAAAATTCCGTTATATTAAAATCCTTCTCTTTCCTTATCCGTAATTTTGCAACATCATTCGCATTTTTTTGCGGCATATTTACATTAAAATAAGAAAGAAGATTATGAAACATGAATTGATTATGAGCGGCTTGCTCATCCTGGGAAACCCGATGATGGCAAACGCTCAACAGACAAAGACCACTACTGCAGAGAGTATTTCTACTGCCAAGAATATTTCTACTGATAGCATCCAGGCGATGAAGGAAAAGCTGCGCCAGGACAGCATCCAATGGGAGAAACAGCTCGCTGCCGTAACCATCAAGGGAACCCGCTCGCAATTCCGCCAGAAGAACGGTGGAATCGTGGCTCGCATCTCGGGAACTTCGCTCGAGAAGGAGCCAACAGCTACGGAAGTGCTTGCCAAACTTCCCGGAATGTTCAAAAACAAGGATGGCAAACCGCAGGCATTTATCGGCGGCGCACCCGAAATCTACATCAACGACAGAAAGGTGCAGGATTACAGCGTGGTAGAAAACCTGCCCGTTACACAGATAAAAGAGGTGAAGGTGATTCATCATCCCGGAGCCGAATACGGCAACAACGTGGGCTGCGTGCTGCTCATCACAACCAAGAAGAACCTGCAAGGACTCGCCATCGTGGAGAACTCCGGCTTCCTCTTCGACTCCAAAGTGAGCAACAACCACGACCTCGACCTTACCTACACCCGCGGTAAGATAACGTACTACGCCAAGCTTGGTTACGCCAACTGGCAGGGGATATGGAAAGAACAGGACATCACCACGAATTACGTAAGCGGCAGTAATACAGGCAGTCAGACTAGCAGTAATACAGGCAGCAATACAGGCAGCAACGCTGGCGATAACGCCACCACCTATATTGCCTCCTCCACCCTCGATTGCAAGCACAACTACAACGACCACTTCTACTGGAGCGCCGGAGCCGACCTCGCCCTGACAGAAAAGCAAACCATCGGAGTAAAATACGATGGCTACAACATCCATCAGCCGATGCCTTTCAAGATGACGAGCTATGCGATGACCAACGATCACGTAGATGACAACGTAACGGGCAACAACAAGTTCCTCTATTACGACTGGCAGCACCACATGAACGCCTTCTACCAGGGCAAATACGGAGAAAAATGGAAGCTGAACTTCTTCGGCGATTTCGTGAAGCTGCACACGGAGCAGGGCCAATTCGTGGATGAGATTTCGGAGAAGAATCTGGCGAATGGAGTTAGCGAGGAAGAAGCCAGAAACAAGTTCACACTCCTCCCCCAAAGCGATGGAACCATTTGGGGAGCAAAGGCCCGCGCCAACTACACCATCAACGACAAGCAAACCTGGATGATGGGCACCGAGTACAACTACGTGAAGAGCGAATCGTACACCGATTACACCCCTGCCGATAAGGGAACCTCCACCCACAGCATCACCAAGGAAAATCATGCTGCCGTCTTCGCCGAGTATTCAATCGACTTCAAGCCCTTCTCATTAAGAGTAGGATTGAGATACGAACACGTGGACAGCCGCTTGGATTCCCACGCCCCGCTCCATCGCAAATACGACAACCTCTACCCTTCCCTCCTGCTCTCTCATCAGGCAGGCAGATTCTCCCAGTCGCTGAGCTACCGCTCTTCCGAAACCCGCCCATCCTTCCAGGAGCTGAACACGGGCACGGTTTACGCAAACCGCTACATGAGACAGGTAGGAAACAGCCAGCTGGAGCCATCACAGCGTCACGAGTTCCAATACCAGGCAAGCTATGGCGACCTCTTCCTCCAGGCAAGCTACACCTACGTGAAGGATTACATCACCAGCATCATCGAACCTGATTCAGATGACCCGCAAATAGGCTACATCACCTGGACCAACATCGACCATTGCTGGAACTGGGGCAGCTTCCTCGGCTACCGCCACCGCTGGGGCTTCTACGAGCCACAGCTACAGGCAGGCATCCAGCAGGGCTTCATCAAGGCCGTCAGCATGGGCAAGGAGAAAAGCTTCCACGACCCATACTACATCTTCAGCCTCTACAACGGCTTCCATCTGCCCAAGGGCTGGTACCTGAACCTCTCGTTCTCCTACCGAAGCAGCGGCACCTACGAGTACCTCACCATCAGCAGCGTGCACAACTTCGACTTCCAGCTCTACAAGAGTTTCCTGAAAGACCGCCTCTCGCTAAGCCTGAACGTGAACGACATCTTCAACACCAAGCGCCAAAAGACCGATGGCACCTACGGCAATGTGCGGTTCCAGCAGCAGAAGTGGGAAGACACCCGAAGCGTGCAGCTCCGCCTCACCTATCGCTTCAACCAGGCAAAGAAGCAATACCGTGGCGAGAACTCCGCCCAGGAAGCCGTGGGAAGAATGGGAGGAAAATAGAACAGAGACTTTTTTTTCGAAAAGGGGTATAATTTTATAAATAAACTTGCATATTTTCTTAGAATATCGTATATTTGCAGCGTGATTCTTGCTTAATTGCAATATCATCACATAAAAACAACTTAAAGTAAAGCCTATGATTAACTGTCAGATAATAAGAGATGGAAAGGTAGAAGGAGAGGTAAGGCAGAACGGCCTTACCTTCATCGACAACCATGGGATGGAACGGAGCAATCACATCGAATCGGATGCAATGGAAGTTTCGCTCAAGGAGTGGCATTACCAGAAGTTTGGCATTATGAACCAACACTATCTGGGCAAGGCGAACAACACCAAGTTTATCGCACAGCACGAGGTCAGACCAGCCCTGCTCTTCTCCATGCCAACCCTTGGCGGCAGCATGAAAGAAGTGTACGGCAATCGTGGTGCAAAAAAGGAAATGATGTGGAAAACAGGCGAGGCAAGCCTCTGTTTTCTAAGCGGCGAAGGTGGTGCCAACACTCACCTGAACCAGGGCACCCAATTCGAAATCTTCAACGTGGTCATCCCACAGCAATTCATAGAAGAGCTTATTGAGCACGACCCGGAGGTTTTTGAGCAGCTCTCTCCTCTAACCAATCCTACCTTCGATACCCAGACCATCATCAAGTACAACCAGCCCGCCATAGCAGCAGTCATCAAGGCGGCACGAGACATCCAGCGTTCCCGCCTGTTAGGCAACCAAGCCTCCAAATACCTGGAATCGAAGATCTTCGACTGCCTCTCGGGATTTCTCCTGCCCGCCTGTCTCTTGCCAAGCAGCCAAGCCCTCAGCATCCGTGACAAGATACACGATGCCCAAAGCATCATCCTCACCCACTATCAGGAAATGCCTTCGCTCCACGAGTTGGCGGCAATGGTGGGAACCAACGAATGCACCCTGAAGAAAGCCTTCAAGCAGGAATTTGGCACCACGGTATTCCAGTATCTCTTCGATTTCCGCATGGATTTAGCGGTTCATTATCTCCTAGATACGAGTTTGCCGATTGCCGACATCGGTATCAAATTGGGTTACGATTACCAGAGCCATTTCTGCACGGCATTCAAGCGGAAACACGGGGTAAGCCCGATGGAATTCAAATTAAGACGTGGAGTTATTGCAAGAACCTGACGATGGCTTGCAATAACTCCAGAAATCCTGCAGCCTCGCCACCTTGATAATAAGCTATTTTTCTCATGGAGATTTTAACATAAGGGAATAAAATGCAAGTTTTTAGAGAAGATAGCCCCATTACATACCATCTAAAAACAAATTCTTTCCTTTTTTGTATATTTTTCAACAAAATATTTGGTAGTTACAAATATTTATTGTAGATTTGCAGCAGAATTTTAAAATAACAAGCCGATGAAAAAAGGACTGCTATCCCAAATATTCCATCTCTATTACGATGGTTTCAGGAAGATGACCCTGGGCAAGACGCTCTGGACCATCATCCTCATCAAGCTTGCCATCATCTTCCTGGTGCTCAAGCTCTTCTTCTTTCCTGATTTTATCAATACAAATGCAAAGAATGGAGACAAGGCAGGCTTCGTATCCAAGGAGATTCTCAACAGATAAAACTCTGGATTTCAATCCCATATTATCGGATATTATCGGATATCATCGAATATCATCGAATATCATCGAAAGAAATAAATAATAAATAAAATACAAAAACATTATATAATAACAATTTTAAAACCATTAAGCTATGATGACAAATCTTTTGTTAGACATTACATCAGCCACCATCGACTGGTCGAGAGCACAATTCGCACTCACGGCCATCTACCATTGGCTGTTCGTCCCGCTCACCCTGGGACTGGCAGTAATCATGGGCATTGCCGAAACATGCTACTACCGCACCAACAAGCCGTTCTGGAAACACGTAACCCGTTTCTGGCAAAAACTCTTTGGCGTGAACTTCGCCATGGGCGTTGCCACAGGAATCATCCTGGAATTTGAATTCGGCACCAACTGGAGCAACTACTCCTGGTTCGTGGGCGACGTATTCGGCGCTCCCCTCGCCATCGAAGGCATCCTGGCATTCTTCATGGAGAGCACCTTCGTAGCGGTGATGTTCTTCGGCTGGGATAAGGTGAGCCGGGGCTTCCACCTTGCCTCCACCTGGCTCACGGGACTCGGCGCCACCATTTCAGCCTGGTGGATTCTCGTAGCCAACGCCTGGATGCAATATCCGGTGGGACAGGAATTCAATCCCGACACCATGCGCTTCGAGATGACCTCGTTCCTGGATGTGGCACTCTCGCCATTCGCCATCAACAAGTTCACCCACACCGTCACCTCCTCCTGGATCATCGGCGCCACCTTCGTGGTAGCCGTAAGCTGCTGGTATCTCCTGAAAAAGAGAGAAACCCAACTGGCGAAGGCGAGCATCAAGATGGGTGCCGGAGTAGGACTCATCGCCACCCTGCTGGCTGCGATGACCGGCGACAACTCCGCCTATCAGGTGGCACAGGTGCAGCCGATGAAACTGGCTGCGATGGAAGCATTATATAATGGTGGCAAGGGCGAAAGCCTTACGGCGATAGCAGCCGTTCACCCCTTCAAGCAGCCCGATTACGAAAGCGAGCAGGAGCCAGCCATGCGCATCGCCATCCCTAACATGCTCTCGTTCTTAGCCACCCGCACAGCCGATGGCTACGTGCCAGGCGTGAACGATATTCTCAAAGGTTATACTAAAGAGGATGGCACCCGGGAACCATCTGTAGAGGAAAAGATAGCCAGGGGCAAGAAGGCGATTGTTGCCCTGAAAACCTATCGCGAAACCAAGGCGCAAGACCAGCTCCCTATCCTCAGGGAGAACATGAAATACTTCGGATATGGTTACATCAAGGACACCAAGGAACTAGTGCCGAGCATCCCAATCTGCTTCTACGCCTTCCGCCTGATGGTGGGAGTAGGCTGCCTGCTCATCCTCTTCTTCGCCCTCAGCCTATTCCTGGTTTATAAGAAGGAAATCGCCCAATACCGATGGTTCCTCATTTCCGCCATCATCATGATTCCGCTGGCTTACATCGCCTCAGAATCGGGCTGGATAGTAGCAGAAATCGGTCGCCAGCCTTGGACCATCCAAGACCTGCTGCCAGTAAGCGCCGCCATCTCCGACATCGAGGCAGGCAGCGTGGCCACCACCTTCTTCATCTTCCTGGCACTCTTCACCACCATGCTCGCCGTGGAAATCAGCATCCTGGTGAAGCAGATCAAGAAAGGACCGGAATACGAATAATCTCTCTGATAATCAATGTTTTTTTAGAAAGATTTCGAAAAGAATCATAGGATAGTTTTTCAGTAAACAACAAAACCCGAAAGTATTATGACATACGAATTTTTGCAATCATACTGGTGGTTCCTCGTATCATTATTAGGAGCCCTGCTGGTGTTTCTCATGTTTGTACAGGGAGCCAACACCTTGATTTTCTGTTTGGGAAAAACAGAAGAAGAGCGTCGCCTCATCATCAACTCCACGGGGCGGAAGTGGGAGTTCACCTTCACCACGCTCGTCACCTTCGGCGGAGCCTTCTTCGCCTCGTTTCCATTGTTCTACAGCACCAGTTTCGGCGGAGCCTACTGGCTGTGGATGACCATCCTGTTCTCGTTTGTGATTCAAGCCGTGAGCTATGAATTCCAGAACAAGATAGGTAATTTTTTGGGACCGAAAACCTTTCAGATCTGCCTCATCATCAACGGCATCGTGGGCCCTCTGCTTCTTGGCGGAGCCGTAGCCACCTTCTTCAACGGCAGCAATTTTCTGATTGATAAGGTCAATATTACCAACAGTCTGCAACCCGTTATCAGCCGCTGGGCAAACGCCAGTCATGGTCTTGATGCCCTGCTCGACCCATGGAACGTGGTGCTGGGACTTGCCGTACTGATGCTAGCCCGCATCCTGGGCATGCTCTACATCAAGAACAACATCGAGCACCAGCAGATTCAGGAGCGCTGCACCCGCCAGTTGCCATGGAATGCCCTGATTTTCCTATTGTTCTTCCTGCCATTTCTCATCAGATTGCTGGTAAAGGACGGATTCAGCACTTCTTCTTCCAGCATTACGATAGAGAGCATGAAGTATCTTCACAATCTCCTGGAGATGCCAATCCTATCAGCCCTATTATTAATAGGAATAGTGCTCGTACTCTTCGGCATTTACAAGTCATCGAGAAGCGTGCAGTATAGAAAGGGAATCTGGTTTACGGGCATCGGAACCGTGCTCACCGTACTGGTTCTGCTGCTGATAGCCGGTTGGAACCACACCGCCTACTATCCGTCGAACATCGACCTTCAGAGTTCGCTCACCCTCGCCAACAGCTGCAGCAGCGAGTTCACACTCCGCACCATGGCGATAGTCTCCCTCCTCATCCCGTTCGTCCTAGCCTACATCGTCTTCGCCTGGCGCGCCATCGACCGCAAGCGCATTACGCAGGATGAAATAGAGCAGGGAGAAGCGTACTAAAAAGGCAGGAAAAGCCTATTGAAAAGGCAGGAAAAGCCTATTAAATATGCGCCACACGCCCTGAAAGGGCAGAAGCTCCTAGCCCAGGGCATCGCCCTGGGTAAACATGCAAGCAACAACGTCGCCCTGTAAGGGCAAAAGCTTTATCATCGCCGCATTTTAAAGCTTTTGCCCTTACAGGGCGCATTGCTAAAATCTTGCTAAAACCCAGGGTGTTGCCCTGGGCTAGGAGCTTCTGCCCTTTCAGGGCGTGTGGAGAAGGCGTCCCATCAAACAAAAATCTGTAACCAATATTTTGCCCTTCCAAAGAAAAGCAGTATCTTTGCAGGCATGAAACAGGAAATCATAGATAAAATCAATCGATTGGCAAGCCAGGATGAGCCTTTTCTCTTTGTTATTAACTATCAGGGAGACAAGGCCTTCATCCGCTTGCTATCCGATATAAATCCCGAAGAATGCCTCTTCGATTTTGAAGGAAGAGGAAACCTTTCTCATGTCTGGAAAGAGACTTGGAAGGAAGAGACTTCGGAGAAAGAGATTTCGGAGACCACCTGGCAGATAGAACCCCCACTTTACGAGGATTACGAGCGAAGCTTCAACATCGTGAAGAGCAACATCATGGCGGGCAACAGCTATCTTACGAATCTCACCTGCCGGGTTCCCGTGAGCTGCAATCTTTCATTAGAAGAAATTTTCCATCGTGCAAAAGGGAAGTATAAACTGCTGCTCAGAAGAAAGAGAACTCAAGCAGAAGATAAAGCTCATCTGAAAGAAGAGAACACAGAAGAGAATCTCACCCCCTTCGTCTGCTTTTCTCCCGAAACCTTCGTCAGAATCAAGGGCGGAAGAATCTACTCCTATCCCATGAAGGGAACCCTGGATGCATCACTCCCTAATGCCGAAAAGCAGCTGATGGAAGACCGGAAAGAGGCGGCAGAACACGCCACCATCGTAGATTTGATAAGGAACGACCTGAGCCGGGTGGCAGAAGATGTAAGGGTAGATAAATACCGTTACATCGACGTGCTGCATACCAACAAGGGCGACATTCTGCAAACCAGTTCAGAAATCAGCGGTCGCCTGCCCGAAGATTACCCGCATCATCTGGGCGAAATCCTCGATGCCCAGCTCCCAGCCGGTTCCATCACGGGTGCCCCGAAAGATAAAACCATGCAGATTATCCAAGAGGCAGAAGGCTACGACCGCGGCTTCTACACGGGCATCATGGGAATCTACGACCAAGGCGAACTCAATTCCGCCGTCATGATTCGATTCATCGAGGAAGAAACTTCGCCAGTTGATTTTGAAACAGATGGAGAAAAGAATTTCAAGGCAAAGGAAGGAAAGGCAAGCGAAGGAAAGGAGCCGAAGGCAAGCCGAGAATTGTATTTCAAGGCAGGCGGCGGCATCACCTCGAAGAGCGATTGCCAGAGGGAATACGAGGAAGTGATTCAGAAAATCTATCTTCCGTTTTAAACTCGCCTTTCATTCCCCCAAAAAAATTACACGATTTTAAAAAAATATGAAACAGCAATTTGTAGAAACAATAAAAATCAAGAACGGCAAGGCCCTGGCCCTGCCCTATCATCAGGCAAGAATGGAGAGAACCATCCGCAGGTTCTTTCCATCCTTTCCATCCCTCGCATCTGAAGAAATAAAACTCTCATCCCTCATTTCCCCAAATGAGGAAATGAACCTTTACAAGGCACGAGTGGTTTATGGTGCCCAGGGCGTGGAAGCCATCGAATACGCCCCCTACAAGATGAAGGAGATTCATTCCCTCAAGGTGGTAGAGGATAACAATATCGACTACACCTACAAGAGCACCGACCGAAGTGCGCTCAACGCCCTGGTGGCGCAGAAGGGCGATTGCGATGAAATCATCATCATAAAAAACGGCTTGATCACAGACACCTCCTTCACCAATCTCGCCCTTTTTGATGGCAACAGATGGCTCACCCCCAAGCATCCCCTGCTCCTGGGAACCAAGCGAGCCCAGCTTCTGGAAGCCGGCATCATCGAGGAAGCCGAGCTCACACTAGAAGACCTCAGAAAGGCGGAAAAAGTGAGCCTCTTCAACGCCATGATAGATTTCGGGGAGCGGGAAGTAACCAAGATTCTCCTACCGGATTCTGTTGAATAACCCCATTAATTCATTAATTCAAAAGTCCCACAGATTCCACAAATTCACACAGATTCACACATGCCATAATCGGGAGAAGGATTTCCCCCAAATATCCAAACAAAAAATCTGTGTTAATCTGTGAAATCTGTGGGACAAAGAAAATCCTACAGCTCTTAGTGCTTATCAGAAAGAAGAATCACTTCCAAATCATCCGGAACGAAGATTCTACCCTTGAAGTTTTCAGCAGCTTCACGTGTATAATTTTCCTTACGATTATCCAGCGTCTTCTCCTCCGTATGATAAAGAATAAGATTCTTCACCCCCAGTTCCTCCGCCAGTTTTCCGGCATCAAGCGCCGTACTGTGGCATTTCTCGTAAGGCTTGAACGTATCGCGGTCGGCATAGAGGCAGAACGCCTCGCACATCATCCAGTCCGCCCCCTCTATGTAGCGACGGTTCTGCTCGTTATAAGGCTCATCGCCCAGACACGCCAAAGCCAAAGGTTTAGCATGATTATCTTCAGCAGCATTATCTCCTGAAACAGCAGGCAACTCAGCCCGGAATCCAAACTGCTTTTCCTTAGTAGATTGAATATCAAAGCATTCCAGCTTCATATTCCCCACTTCGAAACAATCGCCATCTTCCAGCTGATGGAACACCACCCTTTCAGCCACCTTAGCCAGTTGCTTCTTGGCAAGAATCATGTCGATGATGGTCTTAATCACCTTCATCACCTTGTCGTTTCCATACACATGCAGCAATCCCTCGTAACCCTTGCATTGTGCCACCATTCGGATTACCCAGATCACCCCCAGCACATGGTCGGTATGGGCATGGGTAACGAAGAGATGATGAATATCAGAAATCTGAACACCCGCCTTTCTCAGCTGCGCCAGTATTCCGTTTCCTCCGCCCGCATCCACCAGCATCATGGAGCTGGGAGTCTGGAGCAGAAAACAGGTATTATAAATCTGGGAAACAGTAGCATTTCCCGTACCCAGCATCGTAATTTGATTCGTTATCTTATCCATTGTCTATTTGATTCACGTCCGCAAAACTACTCATTTTTTGATAAACCACCAAGAAAAAGCCCCAAAAACTTTGCGTATTCCAAATAATAATCTTAACTTTGCGGCATCAAACAAAAAATGGTTTCGATTATGGCAAAAATAGAAAGACAAAAGCGAATCTATCGCAAGCGCATCCCTTACGGAATGCAGAACTTTGAAGATGTTATCAAGGACGATTGCTACTTTGTTGACAAGACTCCCTTCATCGAGAATATAGAAGAATCAAACAAGTATTTCTTCTTCATTCGCCCTCGCCGATTTGGCAAGAGCCTTACCCTCTCCATGCTCGAAAACTATTACGACATCAACAAGAAGGATAAGTTTGAAAGCCTCTTCGGCAAACTATACATCGGAGAAAATCCTACCCCCGAACGCAACAGCTACCTCATCCTGCATCTGAACTTTGCCATGATTTCAGCAGGATTGGATAATTACAAGAAGGGACTTGATGCCCACTGCTACAACAAGTTCAATTCCTTCTGCAACAGATACGCCAACCTTTTGCCACCAGGCATAAAGCAAGAGATGAACCAGAAGGAAGACGCCGTTGCCCAATTAGGATTTCTCTGCGACCAATGTGCAGAAGCAGGCCTGAAGATTTACCTCTTCATCGACGAGTACGACCATTTTACCAATCAGATTCTTGCCCACAAGGAGCATGAAAAACGATACCGCGAGCAGACTCACGGCGAGGGATATTTGCGCCATTTCTTCGACACCATCAAGGGAGCCGCCGGAGATTCACTGGGCAGAGTTTTCGTTACAGGAGTAAGTCCCGTAACAATGGACGATCTGACCAGCGGTTTCAACATCGGCACCAACTATTCCCTATCACCGGAATTCAACGAAATGGTGGGATTCACCGAGGAGGAAGTGCGCCAGATGCTGGCCTATTACGCTAGCGTGCTGCCATTCCGCCATAGCGTGGATGAACTGATAGAAGTGATGAAGCCATGGTATGACAACTATTGCTTCGCCATCAAAAGATACGGCAAGACAACCATGTACAACTCTGTAATGGTACTCAATTTTGTGGACAATTATATCCGCAACGATTACGATATTCCTGATAGCATGTTGGAAACCAACATCCGCATCGACTACGACAAGATACGCATGCTCATCCGCCACGACAGGGAGTTTGCCCACGATGCCAGCATCATACAGGATATCGTGACCAAGGGATTCACCACGGGAACCCTGATGGAGAATTTCCCAGCCGAGCGCATCAACGATCCAGATAATTTCCTGAGTCTGCTCTTTTATTTCGGCATGGTAACGATAGACGGCACCTACCAGGGCAACACCCGCTTCGTGGTTCCCAACGAGGTGGTACGCGACCAGATGTACACCTATCTGCTGGATACCTACAAGGAGAACGACCTCACCTTTGAGCAATACGACAAGACCCAGCTGGAGAGTAAGTTGGCTTACGAAGGCGCATTCAAGCCCTACTTTGCCTACATAGCCGATTGCCTGAAGCGCTTCTCCTCCCAGCGTGACAAGCAGAAGGGCGAGGCTTACGTTCATGGCTTCACCCTGGCGATGGCGAGCCAATGCAAGTTCTACCGTCCTATCTCAGAACTCGACAACGACGGCGGTTATGCCGACATCTTCCTGCTGCCCCTTTGCGACATTTATAAGGACATGGAAGATTCCTACATTGTGGAACTGAAGTATTGCAAGTCAGGCACCAGCGATGAACAGTTGAATCATCTCTTCGAGGAAGCTTCTGCCCAGATAAGGCGCTACGCCAATAGCGACATCGTGCGCGAATCCGTGAAGACCACGAAGCTTCATCAGCTCGTTGTGATTTACCGGGGAGCAGAAATGGCAATGTGCGAGGAAGTGGGATAAAGTGAAATAAAAGACATACAGAGAGAAAGGGCAAAAGCATTTACCCGATAGACAGGATAATGCTTTTGCCCTTTATTCTTTAACGGATTATGTATTGCAAAATGCCAACAGCTGCAATCCAAACGGGCTACATTATCTTCTGGAATTCCTATGGTCTGGAAGACATCCTTATAGAGTTGTATCATAAAAATAGATAAGAAAAAATAGATAAATTTGAGTTATATTACACGTTTTGCTTTATTTTTATGTTAATAATCTTAATATATTGTTGATCTTTCACAATTATTTTGTAATTTTGTAGTCAAAATACGCATATAAACTGCGTTATAAAACATAAGGTCTGAAACAACACAATTATTGATCTCATACAAAGAGTCATTTTGTGAAATCTAGATCATATAAAAAATAAATGTAATGAAACAACAGAAACGAATGCTACGTGTACTTGCCGAAAATAGAGGTTTCAATCCTAAAGTTTTAAAGACCCTAGGAAAACGGCTAAAAGTGGGCATCATTGATGCGGATCTACTTGATCATGGAACACGACATCCGAATCTTGCGCTCGAAAAAATAGCAGGATACTGCAAATCACTTGGGCATGAGGTACGTCTCATCTGTGACTACAATGAATTGGACATTCAACTTCCATTCTTCCCTGATAGCTGCGATTACGACGTGCTTTGTTTAGCTCAGGTTTTCAAATTCACCAAACGTCCAAAAGTGATTGATTTTCTTATAAAAAATCATTTCATTTTTTACGGAGGAACGGGATTCCTTGCAGAATTTGACGATGATGTAAAACAATTACCAAATCTTCCTCATGAAGTTGAACATCACCAACCAGACTATACTCTATACGATGAGTACATACAAAAACAAACAGGTGGAGATCCTAAACTAATAAAGCGAAGGTTTGATGATTACGTTAGCTATTCCATAGGTTTTACAACTCGTGGCTGCATCCGACAATGTGCATTCTGCGTAAATCGAGAATTGAAGAAAGTTGTCCCTTGGTCTCCCGTATCTGAATTCATGGACCCCAAACGACCTAGAATTTACCTATGGGATGATAACATCATGGCTGCGCCTGCAAAAGTATTCAAAAAAGTAATGGAAGATTTGCAGGCTACAGGAAAGCCTTTTCAATTTAGGCAGGGCATGGATATTCGCTTAATGACAGAGGAAAAAGCGAAGCTCTTTGCTGGTGTTAAGTATTACGGAGATTATATCTTCGCTTTTGATCACTATCGTAAAGACGATGCTCATGAGTGGAAACAGGTTGAGCAAACGATCAGAGGATTAGAAATTTGGAAGAAATACGTCACAAAGGAAACGAAACTTTATGTTCTTGTTGCCTTTGATGGTTTAGATTATCAAGACATTGAAGGAGCTTTTTGGCGTATTAAAATACTCATGGAATATGGTTGTCTACCATACATTATGCGTTTTGAGGATTACAAGAAGAGCCAATACAAAACTCTTTATACTCAGTTGGCACGATGGTGCAATCAGCCTAGTTTCTTTAAGAAAATGAGCTTCCGTCAATTTTGTATCCGAAACGAGGAATATCATCAAGGCATACAACAACCTATAAAGAATGGCAAATTTCCTAGCAGGTTGAAATTTCCTAAAGGATTCACGCCCAAGCCCAAATTCTGCGCATGCTATCGTGCAATGATAGAGTTTGAAGAGGAATACCCTGAAATAGCAAAAAAATATTATGATCTCAGATTTGAGGATTTAAAAGATACGTTCAAAAATAGAAAGTTATGAATGCGCCAAAATTTACAACTCTTGACATCGGGCAAGTAAAGCTGGATAGTCAGAACCCAAGAATCAAGCAGTTCCTAGAGAACTATGTGGGTGAACCAACTAGCGAACAAATTTCACTAGCATTATCAGACTCTGGTACTGGTGATGCAACAACCTCCTATCGTACACTCCGCGAATCAATTCGCGTGAGCAAGGGCATCATACACCCTATTGTAGTTAATCATACTTCAAATGATGAGATGGTTGTTATTGAAGGAAATACTCGTTTACAAATTTATAAGGAGTTCAACGAATCAAACCCTGATGGAACATGGGCTAAAATACCAGCATTGCTCTATGAGCAAATGACTGAATACGAAATTCACTCTATTCGCCTCCAGTCACATTTGGTAGGCCCACGTGATTGGGATCCATATTCAAAGGCCAAATATCTCTTTCAACTCAGTGAAGTAGAATATCTTCCAATGTCACAGATTATTTCACTTTGTGGCGGAAACAGCAATGAAATTACTAAGTCGATTGAGGCATACAAATGTATGCAGGGTGCCTACAAGGAATACATAGAAAGTAATGATTTAGATTTTGAAACACGTGAGTTTTCAAAATTCATGGAGTATCAAAATCCAAGAATCAAGAATGCTGTCGCTAATGCAGGTTATACTATAGTTGACTATGCAGAATGGGTGGCAGAGGCAAACATTGACAAAGCCCTTAGCGTTCGTAAGTTACCAGATGTTTTAAAATGTGACAAAGCAAAAGCTATGTTCTTAAAGAAAAATCTGACAGAAGCCGAAAAGGTTTTGGCAGTTGAGAATACAGCTCAAGCACCTAAGGATTTAGATAAGGTTCCTTATGAGGTACTTTGCAATGAATTGATTGCCCGTTTTGACGGCATGAAGTTCAGCGAGGTTAAGGCTTTGGCCACGGAGCAGTCTTGTGCAAAGAAACGTGATGCTATTTGGGCCTTGTCAGACATGCTTCAAGAAATGATAGATAATATTCGTAGATTCGAGAATTAAGATGGAGTCACAAGCACATAAAGAATACGTCCAAAATGCAATTGATTACATCAAACGAGAATTTGGTGTATCAGATAGCCAAATTGCTGCAGATTTAGGAGATGCATCTATGCTTCCCCCAAAATCTATCGACGGCTTTAGGGCAGATATTTATGTGAATACACCTTCTTTGATTATCATAGGAGAAGCCAAAACAGACAATGACATTAACAACAATCACACGCTTGCACAATTTGCATCCTATGTTAAAGAGGCAAGAGTATACGATAAAAAGCGCCACATTGTAATGTCGGGGTCTATGGCAGCATACCCTAGTATCCGAAACTTTATCCGTCGTTTCAGAAAACGAAATGATGTTCCAGGAATTACGTTCCATACTGTAGATCCATTTAAAAAAGGAGAAGTGCTAAAATGAAGAAACTCGTACAAAAAAATCATTATGACTATAGTGCTAAACTTGAGGCGTTTCCTTATCAGCACGAGGCCTTTAATGAGATCAAGGACAAAGACTATGCAGCCATATTTCATGAGCAAGGACTTGGCAAAACAAAGATTGCTATAGACCTTTTGCTTTATTGGTTGAAAAACCGTGAGATTGATACGGTATTGATTGTCACAAAGAAAACTCTAGTCAAGAATTGGGTTGAAGAATTTGGGATACACACCAATTTGCATCCCAAAGTATTAGACAACAATAAACGAGCAAATTTCTTTGTCTTCAATAGCCGCGCAGAAGTGGTCATCACTAACTTCGAAACTGTATCAGGAGAAAATGAAAGAATGGCTCTATTTCTTAAAACTAGGAATGTTGCAATCATTATTGACGAATCAACTAAGATAAAAAATCCGGAGTCTAAGCTTACTCAAGACTTTTTCACCTTAGCATCCCTTTTTAAGATACGAGTCATCATGACAGGAACACCTGTTGCCAATCGACCTTACGATCTTTGGGCGCAAATTTTCTTCTTAGATAAAGGCGAAAGTTTAGGAACAGACTTTAGTGCATTCAAGGCGGATACAAATCTTTCTAATTCGCTAGGGCATAATGATAAAAAGCGTACTCAATTTGAAGATTGTGTTTCGCACATCTTTGAGAAAATAAAAACGTTTTCTGTTCGGGAAACTAAAAATAGTGGAATCATTTCACTTCCATCAAAAAAATACATCACGTGCTATACAGACTTTGAGGATGAGCAGCGCCGAATGTATGAAGAGGTACGAAAAGAGATGACAACAACTATTCATCGTGGAGACTTCTCAATTCTTGATGAGTCACAAGACTCACTTAAAAGATTACTGAGACTAGTTCAAGTTGCTTCAAACCCACGATTACTGGATGACCGTTATGATAGCATTTCAGGTAAAGAGCAGGTTCTAGATGACTTAATCCACGACATCATGCAAAGAAATGAGAAGGTTATAGTTTGGTCTAGCTTTACAGAAAATATAGATCTATTCTGTCGTAAATATAAGCAATATAGCGCTGTTAAAATTACCGGCAAAATGGCAGTAGAAGATAGGGGGCGCTCTGTAGATTGCTTTAAACATGGTGAAGCAAAAATTCTCTTTGCGACACCTCAATCTGCTAAAGAGGGGCTGACATTGACTGTAGCAAACAACTGCATTTTCTATGATCGAGGGTTTAATCTTGATGATTACCTTCAGGCACAAGATCGCATTCATAGAATTTCGCAAAAGAAGCAATGCAACATCTACAATTTACTCATCAGTGAAAGTATTGACGTGTGGATTGACAAACTACTCAAAGCCAAACAAAATGCAGCATTCTTGGCTCAAGGAGATATCACGCTCAACAAATATCAAGATGTAGCAGATTACAGCTTTGGCGATATGGTTAAAGAAATATTAAATTTAGAAAATAACATAGTAAATGGGAAAGATAAAAATTCAAAATGAGCTCATTGAGTTCAAGGAGAAAGAATTGAAGGTTGACGATCTCCTTTTTTGGGAAGAAAATCCTCGTGTGTATTCTATTTTAAGAATGCATACAGGTGGCGAAGAGCCAACCCAGAAAGAGATTGAAGAAATTATGATTCAAAAGTGTGCTAACGTAAAGGAACTTCGCAGTTCTATCAAGGCTAATGGTGGTCTAACTCACCCCATATTTGTAAGAAAGAATGTTGTTATTGAGGGCAATAGTCGCCTTGCAGCTTATCGTCTGCTCTGTCGTTCTGATAAATTGACATGGGCAAAAATACGCTGCAACGTACTTCCTGATGATATTTCAGATGACTTAGTGTTCGCACTTATTGGCTCTATTCACATTAATGGAGTAACAGAGTGGACACCATTTGAGCAGGCAGGTTATCTTTTTAGACATCTGCAAAAATCTAAGAAACCAATAGAAGCAATCTGCAAGGAATGTGGTTTAACGCCTGCCAAAGCGAGATTGTATGTAAAGGTGTATGAAACCATGATTTCAAATGAAGATACAGAACAATCAAAATGGAGCTATTATTTTGAAATGCTTAAGAACAAAAGTATTCCAGAGAAAAATGCCAAGATACCAGGATTAAATCTGATAGATAATCTTTGCCAAAAAATTAAAAATGGCAATATAGATAATGCATCAGACTTGAGAAAAATTGCCAAATTAGCATCTGCTGACAATAAAGAAGCTAATGAGGCTCTTTCTGCTTATTTACAAGGCACGGAATCACTTGATACTGCAGTTGCAAAAGTATCAGAGCAGGACAAGATTAAGCATGCAATCAATACTGCAGAAAAGTTCAGAGAGCAGTTAAAAGATAAGGAATTTATCATTAAGTTGATGGATGATAATGTTGAGTTTAAATTCGAAATGCAGAAAATAATAACAAGATTAGGTAAACTGTTTACAGAACAATAAGTATGGACAAACAGATAGAGGCTTTTTTTGATAAAGAATACGAAAACATAGTCAATGAGGCTATGTTCAACTTTGACTACTCTTTCCCAAAAGAGGAGATAGAAAACTATGTTCTGTCAATACTGGCTATTCCATATTCACAATTCATAGACTATGTTGCATCTAGATATTGCGTAAAGCCAATTGTTCCATCTGAAATCCCTCAAATCAGCAATTATAATGCTGCTACTCTAGGAATATGTAACATACTGAATGATTATAATGATCCAGGAATGGACTGTGCCCAAATAGGCGTTCAATTGTTTACAGATGGAAAAGAGCGTAAGGATGGAGCCTATTTCAAATTTGGCGAGAATCATGTAAAAGGAGCTTCTTTTCATGGTCTTACACAATGCAGCGGAAAAAAATGGTTTCTTACTTGCTTAGGACGTATTTATCCCAAACTTGACGCAGAAATGCGTCAATACCTTTCAGCACGTACGTTACTTAGAAATCCTTTCTTCCACATTGTCCTTGCAGAAGCAACTAAGCATGATGTAAACATTCGTTTCTTTATGCCTGGACTATCAGAAAGCACTCAAAAAAGAAGAAGTTCTAGTTGTATGCATTTTTTCAACGTCATTCTCAAACAATGTGAAATCGAGAAGGTGCCTATGCACAGAATTTTCTTTGAACCAGAAAGTAAGCCTGAGCAAAAACTAATCATCAAGCTTGACATTGGTAAATCTTCTCAGTATAAATCTTACCTGCCTCTATACTCCATCCGTGCAGCTTGTGGTGCATTTAATCATGATGATACAAATGAGATAGAAGGATGGGTAAATATAAAAAAGTATAACATTACACCAACAAAAGATATGTTCGTGGTACACGCAGAAGGTTCTTCAATGGAACCTCTCATTCATGATGGTGACCTTTGCGTGTTCTCTTATACGAATGCTAATGAGAATGGTGCAATTATGCTTATAGAAAGCAATAATCTTTTCTGTCAACATGTAATCAAAGAGTTTCATTGTAAACCAACTTTGTTTCCAGAATACACAGAAGACAACAATGTTATTTTGCATTCTCTAAATCCGAAGTTTCAAGACATTGTTCTTTCAGCAACAGATAATCCTCGAATTGTAGGAAAACTAATTAAAGTAATTCACGCTCATGAACAATTTTGAACCACTTTCCCAGCCACTATTAAAAATCTTTAGTATCGCAGAACTCCACCATGCATATTGGAAGGAGTTCTGTGATGCTTGTTATGCTCATTTCGGATTTGAAACTAACGAAATTCGGACTTATGAACAGAAATATGAAACATTTTGTCATTGCAAATGCTTTGTAACAGAAGAGGATGGCTACGAAGAAAAACTTTTATCTGTAACAGAAGAGGATTTGAGACAACTTAAAACACTGGAAGCCTGGTTTTACTCTCAGAATGAAAGCGTAGACATAATCCCTTCACTATATATATTTATCAGAAAAATATGGACTCTTAAAGCAAAACTCAGAAATGATCGTCAACTAATTTCATACATCTGTCCTCGTTGTATGAATATTGACTATTTTCAATATCTGCTAAATGAAAATAATCGTTTTACACAAAAGGCGATAAATTGGCAAAGCATTAGAGAAGTCCTTGAAAACTCAACTGATTATGCCTTACTAAAGGAGATAATGCCAGAAGAAGAGTTTTATCATTATACAGAAGATTTTGAGCATCTTGAAGAACTAGAAGATGGTTTGTCATTCAAGTATAATCAAGCCGATGAGAGTATTTCTACTATCATTGATATTATCCTGGGAAATCAGATTCCTGATTTTAATCGCGAACTTCATGAATTGATAGCAGTACTTCCTAAAAGCAATGATTGTCCAAACGGAAGTGAGTTAAAGGCTTTTCTCTTCCGTTTATTTATGTCGTATGAGGAATCGTTGTCCGAAATAAAATTAATGCTGGAAGAATATCCTTCACCATTAAATTTTGTAGAAATGCAAAAAGAACGAGACGATCTTATCCAAGAATTCGGTGAAACAAATCTCGGTAAACATTGGATACAATGGATGGAATACAAAGATGGGATTAAGCATGTTGCACATTATTTCATGCGCCACCGAAATGATTTCACAGAAAAAGAAGAACGAGATTTCTTTTTCACTCTTGATAAAATTACTATTATCAACGACATACTCATGGGAGATTGCAAAAAATATTGGCTGGAAATAGATTATCCTGATGGATGGTTTACTAAGGAAACTACAGACAATATAGAAGTTGCTTCTGATGATAATGCTGTCATTCCACAAAATTGTACAGAAGCCATAGTTAAAGTAATGAAGCCAACATTTACTTTAACCAATAAGGTTGTGATGAATTCAAGAAAGCAAATTGTGAAAGCGGCTTCGGTGATTGACTTGACAACCAATGTACAGGTGGCCTTGCTAATGGCTATTTCCATAGAAGTAAAAGCAGTTCGCCCAGGAACAAAGTGTATTGATTTTGTCCGTGCTTTGATTGGAATTGGAGTACTAAAGTATAGTGATGAAAAAGCCGTAAAAAATATGGCAGATGGAATGAACAGAAAATTGCACGGAACCCAGAAAAAAGACAAAAAAGTACTTCCGCTCCCACCAAAACATATCCAATGGAAGGAAACTGATAGAAATATCGGAGATGATATCTATAAAGCAATGACAACGGAAGAACTATAATCTGTTGTTTCTTGAATACTAAATAAGCGATAGAAAGCGGCAACGATTATCCGACATAAGGATAGTGGTTGCCGCTTTTTGCGTTTTTCTGATTCCGATTGATTCCTTGACTTTATTCCGATTGATTCCGATTGATTCCTCACGATTCCGAAAACACTGAATTTCAACGATTTAACACGATTATTTTTGCACTTCCACGGATTTTTCGCATTAACTTTGCATCAGCTTTCTGCAAGATCGGAGCCACAAACTAAAGAACCTTAAAGGAAGGTTAGGTCTTGCTTTATTAAGATTATACATACAAAATTGATGCACGTGGTGCAGCAGGGCGAGGCCTTCGCTGTACAGAGCAAAGAGTGAGAACATACAACTCACTATCAGTTTCATTGATTCGAGATTACTTGAATTAGTTTAAAATTATTAACCGGGTGGAGTGAGTGAAGGAATCTCCGGAGGTAAGGTAGCGCTACGTTTCTCGCTTCCTTTACTCTTAAAATTCATTCGATTATGAAAAAGGATTTTAATGACATCCACAAGTTGATGAACTGCCAGCACACTCAGAAGAGCGGTATGGCTTACTACGATGATACTCATTATTTTCTGTTTGCACCCGATAATCCTGTGGTGGGCAGCATGCCACGCTTCCACCGCCTCGGCGTTGCACAGCAGTTGAACGACGGCTCCTTCGAATTCGTTCCGAAGCCGCAGCTCAAGGCGCAGTCGCTGCTGATCAAGAAGCTGGCTCACGGTCGTGTGTCGAAGACCAAGGATGGTGCCATTCAGCTCACCCTGAAGGTTTACTGCGATGAGGGTGTGAACATCAGCGAGATAATTGCTGCCGAGGCTCTGATAGCACGAGATGCCATCGTGGAGTATCAGCTGAAGAGATAGAACAAAGAAGGATTTGGGGCTTTCTAGAAGAAAAGGGTATTTCGAAAGGAAGAAAGCGTTCCAGTTGTTCCAATTGTTCCAAAAAGGATTTTTAGGACAATATCCCTTTCTTATATCTTTATAACTATTTAATATATAGATAGTTATATATATAAGGAAAAGATTTGGAACCCCCAAAAATTTAATTGGAACAACTGGAACTGGAACGCTAAGCCCCACCCCGCTTTTCTCTAGAAAGCTCATTATCAATAAATTAAGAGAAAATGAAAACAATAAACTTGAAGTACGATATTTCAAAAACTACTGCTCCAAAGATGCCGAAACTGGGAAAAGGCACCGAATGTGTGCAGCTTTTGCTCTCTCAGGTATCAAAAGACATGCACGAACCCCTGGTTCCGATGTTTTTCCCTATTCTCGGAGCGCAGGTCAGTGAGAGCGAATTTCAGTATCCCGACCTCAGTTGGAAGGAGTTGTGTGGCATGATGGGCAATCTTGTTGCCGATTCGGGCTGTAATAAGGGTCAACTGTCCAACATCGTGGAGGCTATCTGTCACAACATGCGAGAGCACGACAACACGGAGCTGGAGAAGCTCGTGGAATGGCAGAAGCAGATGAAGACAAAGTCGGCGAACAAGGAGAAACCAGCCCGCCCCGACGTGAGTTTCTGGTTTCCCCCAGCCGACGTTACCAACGCTGCCTTCATTCAGAATGCCATGGCATGCGAGAAGCTGGGCGAGAGAACGCAATACCTGAATCTGCCCGAGGTGGAGATGGCCGACAGGATGTGCGGCGGACACAAGCAGATTTCGCAGATGCTGCGCAATATCTACGACCGCCAGCGTTCGGGTGCCTTGCGTGCCACGGTGGAGGGCGTGACGGGAAATCCCTTGCTCCGTGCCAACCTCACCATTTCTTCCACTCCTTATGCAGCCCGCAAGTTCTATAAGAACGAGCTCTTCAACGGTACTTTTGGAAGAATGATGTTCTCGTTCAAGGCGCGAATGGGACGTGACGGCAGAATCCCGAGACAGGGTAAATACGAGGAGGGGTTCTTTAAGAAGCTGGACGAGTATCTGGTGAAGCTGAGCATCTGTAAGGGCAGGTTCATCATCAAGCCGCTGAACAAGTTGGCCGACCAGTTGGCGGCAGACATGGCTACACTTGCTGACCTGACGGATGATGATGTGCTGTGGGACATTTCGAAGCGCTCCATCGTGTCGGCGTGGAAGGCGGGTTGCCTGCTCTGGGTGCTGAATAACCAGACTTGGACGAAGTCGATGGGCGAGCTGGTGGAGTGGCTGGTGTATCACGACCTTTGGAGCAAGATGCAGATTTTTGCGGATTTGCTGAACCAGGATGCCGACTCGGTGAGCGAAGCTCAGAGAAGAGGACCGAAGAATCTGCTGGACGACCTGCCTAATCCTTTCAACGAGTCGCAGCTGGAGGCGCTCCGCATCTCGATTGGCAAGACGAAGGAGGGCACGAAGGGGCAGATTAGGAAATGGGTGTTCCGCAAGTTCATCACTTACTGCAACCAGACGGGGCTTTATACGAAGACGCAGGAGTATCTTACGGGAGTGCTGGGTGAAAAGGTGAAGGGCTGCACTAGCGATGACTGCGGGAAAGGGACGAGCGATGGAATCGCTCGGAACGGTGGCCGGAGAGGCGACTTGAAACTGACTGACGGCGAAAGTGATTACGGATTGGGTTCGGATAAGAAGAAAATGCAAGGAGACTGATTTTATGGAGAAATATGAGATTCAGAAGCTGCGCGACCTGCCGATAGAGGGGGTTGCGCAGCAGATGGGGATGGTGGTGAAGCGGCACAAGGCGCTCTGTCCCTTTCACGACGACCACCATGCCAGCCTCTCGTTCAACACGAGGAGGAACAGCTGCCGATGCTATGTGTGCATGGGGAATTCCGTGGGCACCATCGACCTGGTGATGAAATACCTGGGGAAGGATTTCCTCTCGGCCTGCCGATGGCTGGCGGAGGTGAATGGGGTTTATCTGGAAGATTCGCATCCGAAGGTGGTTTCTTCCTCTTCACCCATCTCTCTATCCTCTTCCTCATCAAAAGCATCTTCGGAAACTTCTTCGGAAGATTCTTCCGAAACTTCTTCGAAGGCATCTCCGGAGGCATCACTATCCTCCTCCTTCGATGCCGGGAAGTATGCGAGATTCTTTGAGCATCCCTGGCTCAACGGGGCGGCCAGGAGATTCCTTTTCGAGGAAAGAAGGATTGATGAGAGAGTGGCGAGATGGTGCAGATTGACTTCGTGGACGGATAGAAAGGGGGTGAACTGGCTGCAGATTCCCTACTTCGACATGGAGGGGAACCTGATCGGGATTCAAAACAGAAATCTGGATTACAAAAAGATGCCCACGGAGGCGAAGGGGCTTGCTGCTGACAAATCGCCCACAGATTTCACAAATGACACAGATTTCACAGATGACACTGGTTTCACAGATGACACAGATGCTCCTTCACACGGGGTGGAAGGTTCACATCAGACGGAGCCGATGGCTCCCCGCTTCCGCTTCCCTTATGGTGCCCGATGCAGCATCTATAATCTTCCTGTGGTGAAGATGCTGAAGCCGGGCGAGAAGCTTTTTATTACGGAGGGTTGCAGCGACTGCTGGGCGATGCTCTCTGCCGGGCACAAGGCGATAGCCATTCCTTCTGCTACGCTGCTGAAGCCGGAAGATAAGATATGGCTGGCGGAAATAGGAGAAAAGCTCCACACAGAGTGGCACATGTTTCCCGACAGGGATGCGCCGGGCGAAAGCCTCTTCATGCAGCTCAAGGAGATTCTGCCCCAGCTGGTGCACCACCAGTTGCCGCCGGAGTGCAAGGATTTCAGCGAGTATTATCTGAAAGAGAAAAAATAGAGTTTAGTAATTTTTAATGCAAATTGAAGGATTATGATGATAGAAGATTTCAAGATTCGTACGTACACCAAGAAGGAACTTGCCTTGATGTACTTTCCCGAGAGTTACCCTCGCACAGCTGTCAACCATCTGATGGTCTGGATTCGCCGCTGCACCCCGCTATGGGAGGAGCTGCAGATGATGGGATACTGCAAGACGAGCAAATCGTTTTCGCCCAAGCAGGTGAAGGCTATCGTGGAGTATCTGGGGGAACCGGGATAGAGTTGAGAATTTAGAGTTAATAGTTTAGAGTTGATAGTTTAAAGTTATTAGCTTAAAATGTGCCGCCATCGCACGGCATCAGCCACCATCGCACAACTGATGGTGGCCGTTTTTGTATCTTTGCATCGTGATTCAGAAAGCGCTGGAAAATCACTTTCCTAGTTGGAGAAAAATATTTCTCCAGTTGGAAAAATGAAAAATGGCTTCTGGGGGAAAGACCGGATTGCTAGTATTAACAATTTAAAATCGTATTGCTTATGAAAGAGAACATGAAAGAGAACATGAAGGCATTCATCAAGTATCTCATCGTGGCCGTATGCTCTGCCATCGTCACCTTCCTCACCAGCTCGTGCACGGCGGGACTCGTGATTGGGAAGAACCAACGGCAGCAGCAGGAGACCAACATCTCGACAAAGGCCGACTCGAGCCACTTCGTGCCTACCATTACTATTCGATGAAGATGGTTTGCAATTTTAGTGCAGGAGAAAACAGCATTCCTGTTTGCTACGGATTTCAAATCCGCAGAGCCTAGCGGAGGACGGGACGCCTAGGGAGACCAGCGATGGAATCGCTGGGAACGGGGGCTAGAGGGGGACGCCTAACGGGCGAATTAATTAAAAATCAAATTATTAACAATTTAAAATTCTAGGTATTATGGCAATTAATCTGAAGGCAAAGGAAACCCTCATCCAGGTGGGTGAGTTGAAAGGTAAGTATCGTTTCGTGCTCGGCACCGAACTTTACAGTAAGCTCTCTGAGAGCAAGGTGATTAAGGAGGCGGCTCTCCGTAGTGGTGTGAGCCGTGGAGTGATGCAGGCGTGCTGGGACGCGGCTGGCGAGGTGATCAAGGCGTGGGCCACCGAAGGCCACTCCGTAGCTATTCCTGGTTTGGGAACCATGAGATTCGGCGTGAGAGCCAAGAGCGTGGAAACCGTGACGGAGGTGGCTAGCGGGCTCATTACCGCCCGACGCGTAATCTTCACTCCTAACGTGGATATCAAGGACGAACTGCAGCGCACCGCTATCCAAATCACCTGCTACGACAAAGACGGAAATGTAATCAAGAAGGTTACTTCCGGCGACAAGGGCGACGTGGAGGAGCCTGATAATTCTCCAAGCGGCGGAGATAATCCGAGCGGAGGTGATACCCAGGGCGGTTCGGGCACCCAGGGCGGCGGAACCGGAAACCCGAGCGGCGGAAATACCGACCAGGGCAAAACTGACACCGGCGGAAGCAACACCGGCGGAAGCAACGGCGATAACGAGCACATCGTATTATAGCCCAAGCTGAGCTTGATAACTCGAGCTGAAATTGATAATCCTCTCTAAAAAAGAAAAGATGCTACATGGCAAGCATTCCTCATGCACCATGCAGCATCTTTTTTTATTCTATCAATAATATCCTATCATTAATATTCTATCCCTAATATTCAAACAGCAGCGGAAGTACAAACGTCATGACCACGCCGATGATGATCTGCAACGGCAATCCCACTTTCACGTAATCCATAAACGTGTAGCCGCCGGCCTTCATCACCAGCGCATTAGGCGGGGTGGAGAACGGAGAGGCGAAGCACATGCTGGCTCCCAGGGTCACGGCAAAGAGGAAGGAGTATGGACTCACGCCCACCTGCTGCGCTGCCACCAGGGCTATCGGTGCCATCAATACGGCGGTGGCGGTGTTGCTGATAAACATCGTCATCAGCGAGGTGGTGAAGTAAATGCCGGCAAGCAGAGCCGTTGGACCCATCGCCCCCAGACTGTCTACCAGCCCCTGAGATACCAAAGCCGAGGCTCCCGTCTTCTCCAGCGCCGTAGACATCGGCATCATGGCGGCTATCAGCACGATGCTCTCCCAGTTGATGGTCTTGTAGGCCGCCTCCACGTTGCGGAAACAGCCGGCAAACACGGTGAGCAGTCCGGCGATGATGACCGCCGTTACGGGAGCCACGGGGATGAAATCGAATACCATCATGGCTATCATCAGGAGCATGATGGCTGCTGCCACGGGTGCCTTGTAATCCAGCAGTACCTTGTCGGCAGTCTTCTCGGGCTGGTCCAAGACCACCCAGTTGGTGGTGTCGGCGGTGAGGTGAGCCAGGTTGGTCCATTCGCCCTGCACCAGCAGCATGTCGCCCACGTGCAGTTTGGCGGCTATCAGATTATCCGTGATGTATTCGCTGCCGCCTCTGCCACCCTCAGAAGAAGAAGAGGATGATGAGCCTCGCTTCACGCCCAGCACGTTGATGCCGAACCGCTTGCGCAGGTTGGCCTCGCCTATGCGCAATCCGACAAAATTGGAGGTTGGCATCACTACTATCTCGGTCAATCCCAGATCGTAGAAATCAATCTTCACGTCCTTCATCTTCCGGAGTCCGTAGTCCTGGGCAAAGTGCTGCATCTTCTGCTCGTCACCTATTATATATAAGGTGTCGTGCACCTGGATGGTACTGCTGCTCTTCGCCATGTTCTGGTTCACGTCCTTCACCAGCCCGAGTCGCGATTTCTTTTCGTTTCTTATCTCGATGATGCTCACGCCGTATTTCTTCTGGATGCTGAGTTCCTTCAGGGTCTTTCCCACGATGTCAAGCTGGTTGCCGTTTTCATCGCGGGCGGCAGAGGTACGGCTGCTGGGCACGATGAATCGATGCAGATTGTCGAGCAGCCGGTATTCATCCACCAGGTCGTCGAGCGACTTGGCGTTTTTCTTTTTCTTGCTTCCCTGGCTTTTGCTGAGGAAGATTTTGCTCAGGGGCATGAGCACGATGATGCCGATGGCGATGACGATGATTCCCACGGGGAAGAAGCTGAAGAAGGCGAGCGGCTGATAGCCGGCTTCGGTGAGCACCTCGTCGATGACCAGGTTGGGCGGCGTACCGATGAGCGTGAGCATTCCGCCCAGGCTTCCGGCGAAAGCGAGGGGCATGAGGAAGCGTGACGACTGCATGCCCGACCCTGCTGCCAGGCTCATGATGATGGGCATCATGAGGGCCACGGTTCCGGTGTTGCTGACGAAGGCTCCGATGAAGGATGTAACGAGCATTACGAGGAGGAAGGTGATGGTTTCGTTGCCTCGCGAAAGTGCCATGAGCTTATTGCCCGTGAGCTTGGCCAGGCCCGTCTGCATGATGGCTCCTCCCACCACAAAGAGTCCTATCATCATGATGACGATGGGCGAGGAGAAGCCAGCCAGGGCTTCGGCGGGGGTAAGGATTCCGAGAACCAGCAGGGCTGCCAGGGCTGTGAGTGCCACGATGTCGGCCCTCACCCTGCCCCATATAAACATGGCAACCGTGATAACTAATATGATAAGGGTTATTGTCATGCTATATTTTTTTAAGATTTATATATTACTATTTTTTATTTTTCCGAGAGACTTTCCGAGCTTCTGGCTTTTCCCCTGAAGCTGTTGCCAGCCAGGGCTGATTCGCAGTTCTGGCAGAGTTCTTCTGAAGCCGTGTGATGCTTGAAGCCATCTATCAGCGCCTGCGCCCGGGGCGAAGCGAGAATTTCTTCGAGAGATTGATGCAGAAGATTGCCCAGCACCACATCGCCATCGTGGTCGAGGCAGCAGGGCACGAGGCTTCCATCGGATAGGACACCTATCTGCTTGATCAGGGCCTTGCAGAAAAGCTGCTTCTTTTCTTTTTGGGAATCAGAAGAAGATTGCTCCTCAGATTTTCCTTCAGATTTCTCCTCAGATTCCTCCCCAGCCGTAGGCCACTCGAATTTCCGGTCGAATTCCAGATAGAGATGGTCAGCGAGGCGGAATCCGTCGGGGCGTTCCTTCCAGGGTTTCGGCACGTATTGCTCTATGAGCCTCATCACCTCCTCGTTTTCCTGGTCTCTTCCGCCCTGGTTCCAGAGTCGGAGCACCATGCAGGTACCCTTTTCGGCTGCCTGCATGGAGAAATTCATCACCTCCTGCATGTAGCTTGCCAGTTCGCCCCGGGCATTACTTTCGTGCGAATGCAGCGAGAGCTGGATTTTATGGGGCAGGGCATCGAGCAGCGGCAGGCATCGATGGAGCAGGGTTCCATTGGATGTGAGCACCGTCTTGAACCCCTTTTCGTTAGCCATCCTCACGAACTGCGGCAGCAGCGGATGGAGCAGCGGCTCGCCCATCAGGTGGAAATAGAGGAAGCACACCTTGCCCCTCACCTTATCCGTGATGAGATTGAACTCCTCTGCACTCAACTGCCTCTTCTTGCGATGATGCTTGGGGCAGAAATCGCAATTCAGATTGCAGGTATTGGTTATTTCGATGTAACAGCGGTCTATCATAATTACTATTTTATTATTTTCTATATTCTTATTTAATTCTATATTCTGTTTTCTATTTTATCATTAACTCTAAATCTTCTTACCTGCAAAGATACGGCAAAAAAAAGAAAAAAGAGAAAATATTCAAGAAAAAAAACATCTTCCTACATTTTGTCACAAAATCAATCCCCTTTTCCTTCAAATTATTGCCATTTTTACCATTCCAATGCTAATAATCTCAAATTCAATGCTAATATTTCTAAATTTCATGAAGAATTTCATCAAAAACTACACTTTATCCATCAGTTTTCATTATCTTTGCAATCAGAAAAGCGACATTCGGCTATCGGGGAAGGCACTCTTCCACCTTATCCGATGGAACAATTCAATCAATCAATTCAAAAAAAGTTTAGAAGACTTAAATAACTGTTTAATAACTGTTAGTAATGGAACAAAACAATGTAAAGCCAGCTGAAGGTAAGCTGGGTATCATGGTCGTAGGTTGTGGATCCGTAGCTACCACATTCATGACAGGTGTTTTCATGGCTCGCAAGGGACTTGCAAAGCCAGTAGGTTCAATGACTCAATACGATAAGATTCGCGTGGGCAAGGGTGCAGACAAGAAGTATCTGCACTACAAGGACATCGTGCCTATCGCCGACCTCAACGATATTGTTTTCGGCACTTGGGATGTTTATCCACAGAATGCTTACCAGGCTGCCATGTATGCCGAGGTGCTGAAGGAGAAGGACATCAACCCTGTGCGCGAGGAACTGGAGAAGGTGGTGCCTATGAAGGCTGCCTTCGACAAGAACTACGCCAAGCGCCTGGACGGCGACAACGTGAAGGACTGCAAGACCCGCTGGGAGATGGTAGAGGCGCTGCGCCAGGACATCCGCGACTTCAAAGAGAAGAACGGCTGCGCACGCATCGTTGTAATCTGGGCTGCTTCTACTGAAATCTACGTACCTGTGGACATGGAAATCCACGGCACACTGGCTGCTCTCGAGGCTGCGATGAAGGCCGACGACCGCCAGCACATCGCTCCATCCATGTGCTACGCCTACGCTGCCCTTACCGAGGGTGCTCCTTTCATCATGGGTGCGCCTAACACCACAGTTGATATTCCAGCCATGTGGGAACTCGCAGAGAAGACTAAGATGCCTATCGCAGGCAAGGACTTCAAGACAGGTCAGACCCTGGTAAAGAGCGGTTTCGCTCCTATCATCGGCACCCGCTGCCTGGGCTTGAACGGATGGTTCTCAACCAACATTCTGGGCAACCGCGACGGTCTCGTTCTCGATGAGCCAGCCAACTTCCACACCAAGGAGGTGAGCAAGCTCTCTACCCTGGAGACTATCCTGAAGCCAGAGGACCAGCCAGACCTCTATGGCCACGGCAACGCTGAGGACACCCAGTATTACCACAAGGTTCGCATCAACTACTATCCACCACGCAACGATAACAAGGAGGGTTGGGACAACATCGACATCTTCGGATGGATGGGTTATCCTATGCAGATCAAGATCAACTTCCTCTGCCGCGACTCAATCCTTGCTGCTCCATTGCTGCTCGACCTCACTCTGCTGAGCGACCTTGCAGCCCGTGCTGGCCGTTACGGCACCCAGCGCTTCCTGAGCTTCTTCCTCAAGGCGCCAATGCACGACTACACCAAGGGCGAGGAGGCTGTGAACAACCTCTACCAGCAGTACACGATGCTGAAGAACGCCATCCGCGAGATGGGCGGTTACGAGGCTGATGAGGAAATTGACTAATTTTTTTATTAGTAATACTCCCCCTTTTTCCCGATAGAGACAGATTCCTGTTCTTTATCGGGATTTTTTTTGCCCTTTCTTTTTTTAAAAGGAAATAAAAAAGAATGGAAAAATCTTGCATAATAAAGATTATTATACTAACTTTGCAAACAAAACAATAAATATTAGATTTTTAAATGATGACAAAGAAAGGTAAACATACGGTATTATTCATTTGCCTGGGCAACATCTGCCGTTCGCCTGCAGGCGAGGGCATCATGAAGAGCCTGGTAGAGAAAGCTGGACTGCAGGATGAGTTTGAAATTGATTCTGCGGGAATAGGCAACTGGCACGTGGGTCAGCTGCCTGATAGCCGCATGAGAAAATGCGGAGCTGAACATGGCTACAACTTCAACAGTCATGCCCGCCAATTCCAGAAATCAGACTTCAAGAAATTTGAAACCATCGTGGTGATGGACAACGAAAACTATCGCGCCATCACCTCTATGGCTTCCTGCCAGGCAGATAAGGACAAGGTGGTTCGCATGGCCGATTTTCTGACGACTCATCGTGAATACACCAGCGTTCCCGACCCTTACTACGGCGACTACAGCGACTTTGAGCTGGTTATCACGCTGCTGGAAGATGCCTGCCAGGAGTTGCTGAATAGCATTATGAATCAATAGGAAATGCAGAAAGAAGAAGAAGGTGTGTCATTATTCATCGGATTACGCGGAATAAACGGAACCTTAACCGCCTTACTCGGATTACGCACGGATTTTAAACGGAAACTCGACCTGACGGTCGTGGCGATACCCCCTATAGCTGGAAAAAGTCTGCCATTACTGTGCAATCGCAAGCCAGCCTATACGGCGCTAGCCCAATGGCCGCAAGGCCAAATCCGTTTAAATTCCGTGCGTAATCCGTAGAGCAAGAATGTTCCGTTAACTCCGCGTAATCCGATGAAGAAAATCCAATGAAGAAATTCCGATGAAGAAATTCCGATGAAGAAATTAAAAGCGGAAACTTACATCCACGCCACATTGGAATGGATTGCCACGCTGGGCAAAGTATTCACGCTTGCCCGTAGCCGCATTATCCACGGCAAAGGTGTTGTAATTGGTGTCCGTAAGGTTCTTGCCCCACAGATTCAACTGCACCTTGCCCAAATCGAAGGCCACATGCGCACCCAACACGGCATAAATATCCTGACCATAACTGTTGGCGTTATCCCAATAAATCTTGCCCTGCATGTTGACGTTGGCACCCAGAACCATGCTGCGCAAGAGACTGGAATCAAACTGCAGGCGATAATCTGCCATCGCCGAAAGGGTGTGCTCCGGCACGTAAGGCACCTTCTTATCCTTGTAGCTCACGGCCTTATCTCCTTCTCTATCCGTGTATTCATCAAACTCGGCTCGGGTGTAACCATAATTCAGCATCCAGTCGAGATTGCCGTTGGCAAGCTGTCCGCGCAGGGCAGCCTCAATGCCGCAGCTGTGGCTCTTTCCGGCATTCACCATCATTCTTCCGAAGCCGTAGTTGCCAGCCATCACGGAGAGCTGCTGGTTCTTCACCTTCATGTAGAAGGCACCCAGGTCGAAATGGAGCGCATGGTCGAAAAGATTGAGATGGGCTCCCACCTCGTAGTTCCAGGAAACTTCGGGCTTGTACGAAATCGTCTGGTTCACCTTTTCATAATCTTCCGGCGTATGAGGCACGTCGTAATCGCCACGCATCGCCTGCTGGCGGTGGGCATTCAGTTCGGTTTGCAGAATGTCGCTGAACATCTGGATATTGTATCCTCCGGCACGGTAGCCCTTGCTCATGGTGGCGTAGAGATTGCTCTGCTGGTCATCAAGCTGGTAGGTGATTCCTATCTTTGGCAAGAGCTGACTGTAATCATCTTTCGCCTTTCCATCCAGGGCACTCTTCAGGGTAAAGGTGGCCTTCTGCCCCATCATGTTTGCCGTCATTGCCATGAAGGCAGCCGACTGATAATGGATGCTGGTGTGCATCAGGTCGTAGCGGATGCCGAGCGTAGCCACCAGTCGGGAGGTGAGGTTGAAATTGCTCTCGTGATAGAAGCCCAGTTTGGTTTGCGGCGTATGGTAAACGCCCGGAGCACCCATGCTCACCGCCATGCTGATGCCGCCCGCCTTCTCTATCGCAGCCGCAGCAGCCGCCTTAGCCGCAGCCTCGGGCATTCCCTTATCCATCATCTTCTTCACCATCGAAGCATGGATGGCGGAATACATCTGCTGCTGAATGGGGTTACCTATCTGCGTGGTCATCGCCTCATCAAAGAACACGGGGCCATTGGTCTTCAGCCAGTGTCGGGAGAAGAAGCCGCCCACGGCCCAATTCCAGAATCCGCCCACGGCACGATTGCTCTTGAAGGAGATTTCCTGGGTGAAGGAGTTCTGAAGCTGCTCCTGCAGGATTCGCATGTAGGGTGCAGAGAGATAATCCTGATCCATGAGCATGCGGTCTTTCAGATACTGGTAGCTGGAGACGGAAGAGAAGTCGAAGCCCCTGCCCGAATAGCCCAGTTTGAAACCCGAAATGAGATTGTTTCTTCTATAGGTGCCGGGGAAGGTAGAGGCAGGCAAATCCGCCTTTCCGGTTTTCAGGTTCAGCTTGCCATAAGGGAATCCATTCTGGTCTACGTATTGGTAATTGGCAAGCACATCCATCTTCCAGCCCGAATTGAACCGTGCCTTGAGCAGCAGTTTGCCGCCAGCCTCATCATATTGGTCGGAACGTTCGCCCGTAAAGGTGTTTCTGAAGAATCCCTTTCCTCCCTCGTAGAAGCCCGCCAGGGAAAGGGCGAGATGATTATTGAACTTATGATAATGGGCTGCCTCTACGTTGCGATAATACTTGCTGCCGTAGCTGAGCTTTACCTCAGAGCCTTGATAATCAAAGGGATTGTAGGAATACATTTTTACCAATCCGCCCTCCGTATTCTGGCCGTAGAGGGTTCCCTGAGGACCGCGGAGCACATCCACCCTACTCAACTGGTAGTTGTGGAGATTGAAAGCCGACTTGCTCATCACGGGGATTCCATCGAGATAGAGTCCGATGGCAGGACTGTTGACACGGCTTCCGATGCCTCTTACGTAAACTGAAGAAGAGAGTCGGCTGCCGTAATTCGGCATCACGAAATTGGGAACAAAAAGTGAAAGGTCTCTCAAATCAGAGGCTCCCATTTTCTTCATCAGCGAGCTGCTCATCGAAGTGCTGCTGAGTGCCTGCTGGCGGAGTCGCATCACCTCCTTGGGTTGTGAAACCACCACCACTTCGTCAATATCAAATACCTTACTGCTATCCGATAGGGAAGTATTTTCGGCATGGGCAGCAGTTGGGGCAGCATCAGCTTTAGCAGCTGTTGTTGCCGCATGGGCTGCATCAGCCACAGTTGCCTCATGAGCCGATACGGGCAAGACGATGCCGCAACCCGCCATCGCCATCATTACGATTCGATTCATAATATCCTGTTTTTTATTATCTTCTTCGTTATCTTTTTTGTTATCATTCTAAAATCGGGTGCAAAGGTAATAAGAAAAAAAGAAATGGGGAATCCCCATTAATTAGGAAATCCCCATTTTTCGAAATTCAAGAAGAAAAAGCTCCACCTTAATCTCATTTAACTACAGTAATCTCACCTTATATTACACCGTAATCTCTCCCGAACCATAGCAGCGATGATGATGCTCATCATACACTACGCAAAACTGACCGGGAGCCACGCCGTGAATCGCCTCCTCAGAATGAATCATCCATCTGCCATCTTCGAGCTTTTCGATAGTAGCAGGATGATACTCCGGCGTATGGCGAATTTTGAACGTTACCTTCTGCATCGATACCTCGCGGGTGAGGAAATGGAAATCCTGAAGGGGGAAATCCTGCTTGTACGCCGACTGAGGGTCGTAACCATGACTCACATACAGAATGTTGTTCTCCACATCCTTCTTAATCACGAACCAAGGACCGCCGCCGAAGCCCAGCCCCTTGCGCTGGCCGATGGTATGGAACCACAAACCCTTGTGGCCGCCGATGCGCTTGCCCGTCTCCATCTCAATCACATCGCCCGGGTTCTCGCCCAGGTATCGGCGGATGTAATCGTTATAGTTAATCTGCCCCAGGAAGCAAATTCCTTGACTATCCTTGCGCTTGGCATTAATCAAATGCTCCTCTTCGGCTATCTCACGAATTTCATTTTTGATGTGATGACCGATAGGGAAAATCGCTTTTCGTAATTGCCAACTCTCTATCTGAGCCAGAAAATCGGTCTGGTCCTTCACGGGATCAGAACTCGTTACGAGCCATTTATCGCCGTTCTCATCCGTCTCGGTCTGCGCATAATGACCTGTGGCGATGAGGTCGTAGTTGTGCCCCATCTTCTCATCGAAGGCACCAAACTTGATGAGCCTGTTGCACATCACATCGGGGTTCGGAGTGAATCCCGCCTTCACCTTATCCATGGTGTAGCGAGTCACCTCGTTCCAGTATTCCTGATGACAGTCAATCACTTGCAGTTTGCAGCCATACTTGCGTGCCACGGCTGTAGCCATCTCCAGGTCTTCCTCAGAAGAACAGTCCCATTCCTCCTTCTCTTCCGGTCCAATCTTGATGTAGAAGCAGTCAGGATGCAAGCCCAGACGGGCAAATTCCCACACCACCACCGAACTATCTACGCCGCCCGAAAGCAGCACGGCAATCCGCTTGTCCTTCACCTCGGCAAGAAACTGCTCGTCTCTGGTCTCCAATTCCTTTTCTCTTGGAGTATCTGTTATCATCTTATCCATTTATTATTCGATATTTACTATTCTATTTTCAATTCAATTTTCCAATAACTAAATCTGAAGGCAAAGTTACAATAAATTCCGCAAAATAGTGCCTACTTTCTCATAAAAAACTATTATTTCCCCGAAAACTTTTCCTTTCCCCAGCAAAATCCCCATCCATCCGCTTTATTTTCTATCGAAAATGCTTATAGCAGAAATCGACTCATTCCAACGCCAATCCTTTTTTGCTTTCGATTTTATCCATAACTTTGCAATCGAAAATCAGAGATATGCGAGTATAGTAAAATACTACAACAAGCATAGAAGATGGCGAAAGTAGTTATGGTAGAAACCAATAACATATAAAAGAAGAAATAAAAATAAGAAATCAATAACATATAATATAAGAATATGGATATCTTAAAAAATCTGTTTTATGGCTTCCCTGACCTATGGGGAGGCGGAGTAGCCCACTCCGTGCTGATCTTGGCGTTGGTCATCACCCTGGGCTTGAGTTTAGGAAAGTTGAGAGTGAAGGGTGTTTCCCTGGGATTGGCTTGGATTCTCTTCATCGGCCTCATCTTCGGTCACTTCTCTCTCAATCTCGATGAGCATCTGCTCCACTTCCTCAAGGAGTTCGGATTGATTCTCTTCGTCTATTCCATCGGTCTGGAAGTAGGACCAGGTTTCTTCGCTTCGTTCAAGAACGGCGGCAAGAGTCTCAACCTGCTCAGCATCATCGTGGTGGCATTGAGCATCGTTACCACCCTCGCCATCTTCTCGTTCTCGGGAACATCCATCACTTCTATGGCTGGTATTCTCTCGGGTGCCGTTACCAACACCCCGGGACTCGGTGCTGCCCAGCAGGCATTCAGCGACCTGCGCCACATCGACGCCCCTTCTATCGCAGCCGGCTACGCCATCGCCTACCCTATGGGTGTGCTCGGCGTTATCCTCTCCTTTATTATATTAAGGTACGCGTTACGTATTAATAAGAGCGAGGAGGAAGCTGCTGCCAAGCGCGGCATGGGACACCTGGAGGCGATGACCCTGAACACCTTCTCCGTGCAGGTGACCAACCAGATGGTATTCGGCGACACCATCAAGCAGATGAGAGAAATCTTGAAGCGCGACTTCATGGTTTCCAAGATTATCCGCAAAGATAGCGATAGGCACGATGAGGTGGTGAACGGTCAGACCCGGATTAACGAGGGCGACATTCTGCAGATTGTAGCCAACCCTACCGTAGAAGAGCCAGTCATCGCCCTGCTCGGCGAGAAGGTACAGGTGAGCGAGGAGAAGTTTGGCGAGGATTTGATTACCCGCCGCATCCGCATCACCAAGCCTGGCATCAACGGCAAGAGCATCAGCCAGTTGCAGATCCGTTCAAACCTCGGCGCCAACATTACCCGTGTTAACCGCAATGGTGTAGATCTGATTGCTACTCCACAGCTGAAGCTGCAGTTGGGCGACCGTGTCACCGTGGTGGGTACAGAGCTTGCCATCGCCCATACCGAGAAGGTTTTGGGTAACCAGATGAAGCGCCTCAACTACCCTAACCTGATTCCTATCTTCCTGGGCATCATGCTGGGTTGCATCGTGGCAAACATCCCATTCTTCATCCCTGGCATCAACGAGAACCTGCGCCTCGGTTTGACCGGCGGTCCACTGGTAGTTGCTATCCTGATAGGTTACTTCGGTCCGAAGTACAACCTCGTTACCTACAACACCATCTCGGCCAACCTGATGCTCCGCGAAATAGGCATCTGCATCTTCCTGGCTTGCGTGGGACTGGGCACCGGCGAACAGTTTATCCAGACCGTGGCTTCAGAAAGCGGAATGACCTGGATTCTCTACGGCGTTGCCATCACCATGATTCCAATCATCATAGGCGGCATCATCGGAAGATACGTGTTCCACATCAACTATTATACATTGCTCGGAGTGCTGGCAGGCGCCAACACCAACCCATCTGCCCTGGCTTACGTACGTGAGCAGACTTCGGCAGATGCACCATCTGTGGGCTATGCGAATGTTTATCCATTTGCCATGTTCCTCAGAATCGTAACCATTCAGATTATCATTTTCGTATTCGGATAAATTAAATATATGGAAGAAAAAAACATGAAGACCTGCGACTGCGCAGAGAAAGGTATTGACAACTGCAACTGCAAGGAAATAGCAGAAACAGAACTGAGAAGAAAACTCGACTTGTTGTTACGCACCGGCAGCATCCTTATGGAGAGTGCTGCCGACACATCGCGCATCATGCGAACGATGAAGCGTGCAGCAGCTTTCCTCGGACTCGACGAACGCTACATGCACCTCTACATCAACTGGAATGTGCTGATGGTGAATTATAGCGACGAGGAGCATTCCTTCTCCAAATTCCAGCGCTGCGAGAAGCACGGCATCAACCTTACCTCCATTTCGCAGGTAAGTAAGCTCACCTGGACAGCCATCAAGGAAAACTATTCGCTCGAACAGTATGAGCAGGCCCTGAACGACATCAAGGCTACCCCACGCAGCTTCACCCCATGGCAGGTGGCAATAGGCGGCGGATTTGCCTGCGGCGGATTCTGCATCCAGTTTGGTTGCGACTGGCCAGCGTTCTTCTTCTGCTCCCTGGCAGCCATCCTGGGCTTCCGCCTGAGAATGTTCCTGCCTACCAAGGGCTGCAACAACTATGTGGCCATCGGAATTTCGGCATTCGTGGCAACGCTGATTGCGTGGCTCACCTCGTTCCTTTCGCTCGACCCATCCATCGCAGCCGCCCTTCCGGGCTTCATGCATTCAGACACCCCTTGGCACCCGTTGATGGCGTGCGCCCTCTTCATCGTGCCGGGAGTTCCACTGATCAACTTCGTGAGCGACATGCTCGACGGCTACATAGAGGTGGGAATGGTTCGCGCCCTGAACACCCTGCTGATGATCTTTGCCATGGCATTCGGCATTGCCTTTGCCATCCAGGTTTGCCACATCGACAACTTCGTGAAGGATCTCACCATGACTCCTCACCACGAATACTGGGAGTTCGCCATCGCGGCAGCCGTATCGGCCATGGGCTTCTCTACCATCTTCAGCATACCTAGACGCCTGTTGCCAGCTGTGGCAGTGGGCGGTATCATCGCCGTTTGCTTCCGCAACTTCGTCAACCTGGGTCCATCCAATGGCAACATCGGTCTCGACATGGGCTTGAGTATCGGTTCGCTTGCCGGTTCTGCGCTCATCAGCGTCATCGTCATCAAGGCACGCCACTGGTTCCACACCCCTCACCAGTGCATCACCATTCCTAGCGTCATCCCAATGGTACCTGGAGTTTTGATGTATCGTGCCCTGTTTGCCTTCATCGACATGCACGGCGTGGTAGGCGAGGTAACCGTGGGAATGAACAACCTGATCAAGGCTTCGCTCGCCATCATCTGCATCGCCCTGGGTGTAGCCATTCCTAATGTATTCTTCCGCCGCTTCATCGCCGACAACCGCAAGCGCAAGCTCCTCAACATGCTGGTGGAGAGAAAGAAGAAGAATGGCGAATTCGTGGATTTGCACGAAGTTGAAATCAAGTAAGATAGTTTTTCATCTTCCACATTGAAACATACGGATTACAAGATTCATCTGATTATTTTGCCCGAAAGCAGGGCTAATTAAAATAAAAGTTTTATCTTTGCACGCGTAATTATAAGACTAGTGAAAAAAGGAAAATGGAAATACGACAACTCAAATATTTTCTGAAGGTAGCCGAGACGCTCAATTTCTCGGAAGCATCACGCAAGCTCTACATCACGCAGAGCACCCTCTCGCAGCAGATTTCGCATCTGGAACAGGAAATAGGCTTGCCGCTCTTCGAACGTAACTCGCACGAGGTTTATCTCACCGAGGCAGGAAAAGAGCTTCTTCCCTATGCCCAGAATGCCGTAAACTGCACCATGGCTTGCGTTGACCACATGAACGACCTGAAGGAGATGCTCACCGGCGAACTGAACATCGGCGTCACCTACTCCTTCAGCAACATCATGGCAGAAACGCTCATCGCCTTCCTCCATGCTTATCCTCACGTGAAGCTGAACATCCAGTACCGTTCGATGCAGGAACTGATGGATGGTTTGAAGAAGCGTGAACTCGACCTTGCACTTGCCTTCAAGCCTCTGAAGACAGACAAGGCGATAGACAGCCGAGCCATCTTCAGCAACCGCCTAGCGGCGATTGTGAACGAGAACCATCCCCTGGCGCGTCTTTCATCCATCAAGCTCTCTGAGCTGGAGCGTTACGACCTCATCCTTCCATGCAAGGGTCTGCAGGCCCGCAACGCCTTCGACTATCTGATAGACGGCAAGGACCTCGACTTCAAGATTATGGTAGAGGTGAACAATGTGAACATCATCTTCGACCTCTTGCATCGCAGCAACCTGGTAACGGTGCTTTCTGAATCCACCACCATCCTGGAAAAAGGCATGAGAGCGATTCCGATAGATGCTGCCGACAACGAGATGGATGGCTGCATCCACATCCTGAAGGATGCGTACATGAAGAACTCGGCGCAGGAGTTCATCCGCATGCTGAGCCAGAGCACCAGCATCCTCGCCAACTTTGCGCTGAAGGATATTCTGAGATAATTGAAGTTTCGCAAGTTTGCTCCACACGCCCTGAAAGGGCAGAAGCACCTAGCCCAGGGCATCGCCCTGGGTAAACAAGAAATCAGCAATGCGCCCTGTAAGGGCAAAAGCATCATTCATTGTCTGGAATCCTTAACCAAATAAAGAAGAATAAAGGGTAAGATTATAATTCAATCTTGCAAGGCTGTCTCCGATTTCATTGCGGAGGCAGCCTTGATTCGTTTATTGCCAGCCTATTTTCATCCTCCCCTGATGAGCATTGGTAGCGGAACGCTATCTTATTTCTTCCTGGCAATGATTATCGTTACACCTGCAAGGATGGCGAGGATGCCGATGGCAAGCTGAAGGGAGAAACTCTCGCCGAAAATGCAGACGCCGATGATTACCGCCGTTACAGGCTCCAAGGCTCCCATGATGGCGGCTGGCGTGCTGCCGATGAGATTGATGGAGATGGTCATGAAGAAAAGCGACAATACCGTTGGCAACAATGCAAGCTGGGCGGCATAAGCCCATTGCACCGGAGTTTGCAGCATCTGAATCTTCTCGCCTGCAATGAACGAATAGACGAGCATCGTGATGAGTCCGAACACCAGGATGTAGAACGTGAACTTGATGTTCGACATGCCCGGATTCTTCCACTGGTTCACCGAGATGATGTAGAGCGAATAAAGCAGCGACGAACACATCACCAGCGCAAAACCAGCCGTGCTCAACTTGTCGTTACCGTCGCCCTGATAGAGCAAGCCCACTCCCGATACTGCCAGCAGAATGGCGAGCGTGGTGGTCCACGTCACCTTCTCATGGAAGAACACCGTCATCAGTATCGCCGTCATGATGGGATAGACGAAGAGGATGGTGCTGGCTATTCCCGCCGCCATGTAGTGGAAACTGACGTAGAGCGTAGCCGACGAGAGGGAGAACATACAGCCCAGCGTGGCAAGACGAATCATGTGTCCCCACTTCACCTTGAAACTCTCCTTGCGGAACAGCATCACCACGGCAAACATCAAGACCGCCAGGAGATAGCGATAGATGAGCACCGAACTGGAATTGAATCCGTCACCATAGAGCACCAACGTACCCAAAGGATTGGTACCATAACACACGGCAGCTACAACGCCCGCCGCAAAGCCTTTCACTTTATTACTGCCAAAGCCTTTCACTTGATTACTGCTTGTCATTTTTAATTAAAATGCTTTTTTACTAATTACTAAGTTTTTCCCTATACCTTATTATACTTATTATATATAATATGTATCTATCTATAATTATATATTAATATGTTTCTATTTCTATTGGCTTGCAAAAGTACTGCAAATTTTCGAGATAAACTAACAAAATCGGATAAATATCTTCCATCAACAGAGAAAAACTCCACATTTCTTGTTCTTTACGAAAATAAATAGTACCTTTGCAATATCTTTGCATTATCTCTGCAGGTTCCTTGCAGGTTCCTTGCATAATCTTTGCATGATATCAGCAAGCTACGAACTGCAAAATAGAATTAAGAATACAAACAAAATAGAATCAGAAATATAAACTAAACAATAAACATTTGTAACTATGGAACAGATTAAAAACGATCAGCTCACCGTTGAAATTTCAGCGCACGGAGCAGAACTCAAGAGCATCAAGGATGCTGATGGTAACGAATATCTCTGGGATGGCGACAAGGAATTCTGGGGCGGACAGTCACCTCTCCTCTTCCCTATCGTAGGCGGATTGTGGAAGAACACCTACCGCATCGGCGACAAGGAGTACACCCTGTCTCGCCACGGCTTCGGCAAGCTCGTTGACTTCCAGCTCGTAGGCAAGACCGGCGACCGTCTCACCTTCGCCCTCATCGACAACGAGGAGACTTTCAAGAACTATCCATTCCACTTCAACCTCGCCGTTTCCTATCGCCTTGCCGGCAACGAACTCCACGTTATCTGGCACGTTGAGAACACCGACGATAAGGTCATCTACTTCCAGATTGGCGGTCACCCAGCATTCAATGTGCCTGGCTGCAAGAAGGGCGAAAAGCTGAAGGCTTTCCTCAAGCTCGACAACGAGGCCCCTACCCGTCTCTTCGCAACCATCGGCGGATGCGTTGACCCTAACGCCCGTGAGACCGTACAGACCGACAACGGAATTCTGGAGGTAACCGACGAATCTTTCGCTGATGATGCCTACATCTTCGACAAGAGCCAGGTGAAGAAGGTTACTCTGCTCAACGAGAAGGGCGAGCCACACGTAACCGTAGAGTTCAAGACTCCAGCCGTGGGTATCTGGAATCCGGGCAACCACGCTCCATTCGTCTGCATCGAGCCTTGGTTCGGCACATGCGACTGGGCTGAATACACCGGCGAGTTCAAGGATAAATACATGATGAACAGCTTGCAGCCAGGTGCCAGCTTCATGAGTGAATACATCATCAGAATAGAAAAATAATCCATCGTTCATAGCAATAAATAATGGAAGAAAAAGATAATATGCAGCTCCCCGAGAACGCATTCCGCGAACTCAAGGACGGGGAGGAATACAAGCCGCTGATGTCGCCAGACAAGGTTTATCCCGAGGTAAACGGATGGTCGGTGACCTGGGGCATCGTGATGGCCGTCATCTTCTCTGCCGCCGCAGCCTATCTGGGCTTGAAGGTGGGTCAGGTGTTCGAGGCAGCCATCCCTATCGCCATCATCGCCGTGGGCGTAAGCACCGCCACCAAACGCAGCAAGGCACTGGGCGAGAACGTCATCATCCAGAGCATCGGAGCCTGCTCGGGTGCCGTGGTGGCAGGAGCCATCTTCACCCTGCCAGCCATCTACATTCTGCAGGCTAAATATCCGGAAATGACTACTTCGTTTATGAAGATCTTCATGGCTTCTGCCCTGGGAGGCGTGTTGGGAATCCTGTTCCTCATTCCTTTCCGCAAGTACTTCGTAAGCGATATGCACGGAAAATATCCGTTCCCAGAGGCCACAGCCACCACGCAGGTGCTGGTGAGCGGAGCCAAGGGTGGCGACCAGGCTAAGCCCCTGCTCATCGCCGGACTGGTGGGTGGTCTTTACGACTTCATCGTAGCTAGTCTGGGATGGTGGAACGAGAACTTCACTTCCCGTGTGGTAAGTCTGGGATGCGACCTTGCCGACAAGGCGAAGCTCGTGTTCAAGGTAAACACAGGTGCAGCCGTATTGGGATTGGGTTACATCATCGGATTGAAATACGCCTTCTTCACCTGCCTGGGTTCACTCGTAGTATGGTGGCTGATAGTGCCAGGCATGAGCGTCATCTTCCACGACAGCGTGCTGAGCGCCTGGGATCCTAGCATCGTGAAGACCGTGGGTGCGATGAGTCCGGAGGAAATCTTCCGTGCCTACGCCCGCAGCATCGGTATCGGCGGTATTGCCATGGCAGGCATCATCGGCATCATCAAGAGCTGGGGCATCATCAAGAGTGCCGTAGGACTTGCCGCCAAGGAACTGAAGGGCAAGAGCGATGTGGATGAGAACGTGAAGCGCACCCAGCGCGACATCTCTTTCAAGATCATCGCCATCGGTTCGCTCGTCACCATCCTCATCACCTTCCTCTTCTTCTGGTTTGGCGTGATGGATGGCAATCTGCTCTTCGCCGTCATCGCCATCCTGCTGGTGGCAGCCATCGCCTTCCTCTTCACCACCGTGGCAGCCAATGCCATCGCCATCGTGGGTTCCAACCCTGTTTCGGGAATGACCCTGATGACGCTCATCTTCGCCTCTGTGGTGATGGTGGCAGTGGGCTTGCGAGGTCCTGGCGGAATGCTTGCCGCCCTGATTATGGGTGGTGTGGTTTGCACCGCACTCTCTGTGGCAGGTTCGTTCATCACCGATTTGAAGATTGGTTACTGGCTGGGTACTACGCCTAAGAAGCAGGAGGGATGGAAATTCCTCGGCACCCTGGTGAGTGCGGCTACCGTGGGCGGCGTGATGATGCTGCTCAACGAGACCTACGGATTCGCTTCCGGCTCTCTGGCTGCTCCTCAGGCGAATGCGATGGCTGCGGTCATCGACCCTTTGATGAATGGTGTGGGTGCGCCTTGGGTGCTCTATGGCATCGGTGCCCTGATTGCCATCGTGCTCACTTACTTCAAGATTCCAGCCCTGGCTTTTGCCCTGGGTATGTTTATTCCGCAGGAACTGAACGTTCCGCTGCTGGTAGGTGGTGCCATCAACTGGTATGTTACTTCGCGCAGCAAGGATGCCAAGGTGAATGCGGAGCGTGGCGAGAAGGGTACGCTCATCGCCAGCGGTTTCATTGCCGGTGGAGCCTTGATGGGTGTGGTCAGCGCCCTGCTGAAGTTTGGCGGCGTAGAGGCCAGCATCGCAGACAGCTGGTGGGCTAACCCAATGTCAGAGGTTTGCTCGCTCATCGCCTATATCTGCCTGATAGGTTTCTTTATCAGAGCAACGAAGAAATAAAGACGATTGATTTTCGGAAGAAAAAATTAAAAAAAAGATAGATTTTTCGGAAGAAAAGATTTTAAAAGACAAAAAGTCGGGACATACGATTGCATGTATGATTCCCGACTTTTTTGTTATGACGCACCTAATTCGATATTTAAAAATATCGTATTTACTAACACTAAAGTAGAAAACAATCTGCCAATTTTCTTTTTCCACCTGTTTTTCTTTGCTGTTTCGAAAAAAATGATTAGCTTTGCATTTGAAATATAAAAAAGAAGAATATGATGAAATATCCTATCGGAATACAAGCATTCGACTGCCTCAGAGAAGAAGGGTATGAGTATGTAGATAAAACAGAAATGATTTATGCTTTAACCCATCAGGGGAAAGTGTATTTTCTGGGTCGCCCAAGGCGATTCGGAAAGAGTCTTCTCGTCTCAACACTCAAAAACTATTACTTGGGCAAGAAGGAACTGTTCAAGGGACTTGCCATCGAGAAACTGGAAACGGAATGGAAGACCTACCCGGTATTTCACATTGACTTCGGAACAGGTACTTACGTAAATGCAGATGCAATCAATCAAGTACTTGAATCTTACCTGATGGAATGGGAGAAGAAATACCAGATAGAGAAAACATCCATTACAGATTACAGCTTGCGATTCAAGAAAGTTTTGGAAGAGGCTCATCGACAGACTGGTCTCCGTGCCGTGGTATTGGTAGATGAATACGACAAGCCTTTACTCGACGTGATGGACTTGGAATATACCATAAATCACCTCGGCAAGCAAATCACCTTGGAGGAATACAACCGAGATATGCTTCGCGCCTTCTACTCCACTTTCAAGGGAGCAGACCAGCATCTACAGTTTATTTTCCTCACTGGTGTCACCAAGTTCTCACAGGTAAGTGTGTTCAGCGACTTCAACCAGCCTAACGACATCAGCATGGACATTCAGTATGATACTCTTTGCGGACTTACTGACGAGGAGATTACGCAATATTTCCAGGAACCGATAGCAGAAATGGCAAACATCTACGGCTGTTCGGTGGAAGAGATGCGAGCAGAGTTGAAGCAGCGCTTTGATGGCTATCATTTCAGCAAGCGACTGAAAGGCGTATATAATCCATTCAGCATATTAAACACATTACAGAAAAAGGATATTCAGAACTATTGGTTCCGTACGGGTACGCCTAGTTACTTGATTCGCTTGCTCAATCACTTTGATGAGAATCTTGATGAACTGACAGGCAAATATTACATGCCAGAACAGTTCATCGACTATCGTGCCGACGTAGAAAAGCCTCTGCCTATGATTTTCCAAAGTGGCTATCTCACCATCAAGGAATATAAGCCAAGAATCAATGCATTCTTGCTAGATTACCCGAACGATGAGGTAAAGCGAGGTTTACAGGCTATGTCTCAGAATATGCAACAGACAACAGGAAACTCTTCAAGATAGGTTGCAACTTCTCTTCCGAGAAGGGAACAATAGATGATTGGAAAGTCAAAGAATACAACTAATGAATCCGCCCGATAGCACTCCAAAAGCTATCGGGCGGATTTGCTTTATTAGCAGCATCCCTTATGCCGGGATGCTGCTTGTCTATTGGATGGTAATCCAGATGCTTTCGCCTCTGTCGCGAGCCGCTTCCATGGCGTTGATGAGTCGCTGTAGCCAGATGCGAGAGTTTACCACCATGCCCTCGAACTTGTTCTCCCCAACGAGGATATTACCTTACGTACCTTCTTGCCGGGCAGCGAGATACGCTTTACACTCGCATCGGTCAGCAGATAAAGTCTGCCTATGGTATAAGTTCCTCTTTTAGCTATACGCTTTAATACTATTTCCATTTGTCTGAATATTAAGTGTTAAGTTTTTGAAACTGTTAAACGTTGAAACCTCTCAGGTCGAGTCAGTCGGAACGATATAATAGCTTCTTAAAACTGAATAACTGAATACTGAACACCTTTCCATCCTGCTTTCCATCAGCTCCGTCGGCATTTGCTTCCTTCGGAGGAATTTTCTCGATGTAATGGCGGTTTACCCAGTTTCTCAGCATCATCGCCGTGCCCTTCTTGCCGAAGTCGTTCTGCAGACGCACCATCTCAGCCTGCGTGTAGGTGAAGTTGTCGGGCAATTGCTGGAGCAGGTTGGCAGGTCCTCGCTTGTTCGATTTCTCTCCTGTCTCATTAGCCTTGGCTATGCCTGCGCCAAAGAAAATCATCTTGCACCACAGGTCGTAACTCTCGCTCCATCTGATGAACTCGTCTATTTCGGATTCCCATTTGCAGCCGTATTATGGATTTATTATAGACTTATTATGGACTTGATGACTGCCGTTATACCTCAGGGCGTATGACACCTAAAAGGGTGTTCAGTATTCAGTATTCAGTTTTTTTCGCGATAGTTACCCTTTCTATGGTTACAAATTATAAGTAATTATTTTATATTATATATATATATATTTATATATATAATATACTATCTATACAGAGGATGAAAACAACAGCGAAAAAAACTGAATACTGAATACTGAATACGTTTCCCCATAATCGGGTATTACTTCGTAATATGCTGATTTATATCGCAAAACGTAGTTTTCGATACCGCAAAAACATAGAGATGCGCCTCATAAGAAATAGAGTCCGTTTTTAACGAAGTTTCAAATCGTAAGTGTTTTGCTGAAAATCGCTCCTTATCACATGCCTAAATTTGTTGGATACCAAAAATCTTTGTATCTTTGCACCGGCAATCGAAAGAACAGCCTTTTGTGCCTGAGGGCGGTCATCATAGAAGACCGCAGCGGGTCTTAAATGATGGCAGGCGCCGGTCATCAATGAAGACCAGAAAAGGCACAGGAAACGGGCTTTCTGGGTAGTTGTGATTTACAAGAACTCTTAAAACGAAACAGAGTATGATTAATTACAGCATCGTAATGCGCAGCGTGAACGCAAACCTCTTGGAGATCAACCAGGCAAAGTCACGCATCAACCAGGCTAAGCAGGAGGGTAAGAATCCTGACCAGAAGGACCTTGACCTCGTGAAGACCGAGAAGCAGAATGCGTTCGCCATCTCGCAGTACACCGATGTGATGA
>OGLL01000008.1_pt1 | contig 128122 bp, 97 predicted proteins | sample 1572901 | NCBI WGS metagenome assembly OGLL01 (sample SAMEA2581980, study PRJEB24529) | metagenome | biome: Human gut stool | place: China | collected 2011
GTTCTGCCCTCTATGATACACCCCAAACAGCCGTTCTCGGACGGGCTGGGGGGGGGATACATTTCAGCTGTTAACTGTTAACTCTGTTAACCCTGCTGCGCTGTTGGTTTCTCTGAAAGCTTCTTTGACAGCTTCTCTGTTGGCTCCTCTGAAGAGATAACAGATGCCTCGCTTTGGTCTTCATTGATAACCGGAGGGCGTCATCATAGATGGCAAGGAATGCTGCAGAACGAAGACCGAAAAGCCAGCAATATGTTCCCTTAAGGAAACTACGAGTTTCAGTTAAGGAAACTATGATTTTCCCTTAAGGAAACTATGAGTTAGGCTTTTTAACAGTTGAGAGTTGATAGGGTGATAGTTGATAAAGTTAACAGGTTAACAGTTAACAGCTGATTTTTGCACCCTTTACAGGGGGATTTGCTACCACAAAATAGCGCAAAAAGGTGGATTTTTAACTAAACAGGGGGTAAATTCTGTTTTTTATGTGGAAAAATAATAGAATTTACACCACAAAAAGGCAATCTTTACGAAAAGAAGACACAAAAAGTTTGTACCTTTGCACCAGTTAAAACAAAAAGACGTTGTGAAACGTTTTATCATCATCTTTTACTTATACAAATAAATTATGAAAAAAACGAGTTTCCATGGGGATGGGAGCTCGTTTTTTCGTTTTTTAAGTTCCATTGCACCCAAGATATTAACTATAATTCAAGTAATAAATAAATGAATAACTGAGCTTTTTAAAGGCAGCGAGGCGATACTCTACCTTATTATTATAGGTAGAATATCGCCTCGTTGCCTTCGTTGAAGAGAAGATCAAGGATGCTCATGTTGGGCTGGAAACCAAATTTCTGCTCATACACCTGATAATAGCGCTTCGACTCGAATTCGGCATCAGGAAGCGGTTTCTTGGGGCGAATGGCTTCGCGGAAATCCTTGATACTTTCAACTTTATGCTTAGTAAAGCTGTTGAATTCTTCACTCTTCACTTTTCGTTCTTCACTTAAAAAGTACTCGTTGGTAATTGAAATCTTGGGACGGATATCCAGAAGTTCTATCATCTTCTCTGTAATCTCCATGTTGAAATCGAAGAGAAACTCGTATTTCTTCTCGTAGAAGGGGCGAATGTCGTCCTGGTAATACTCGAAGAAGGGGCTCTCACCGTAGGCGGAGAGGAGCGCATTCCAGTGTACATGGCGCCAGTTGGCGTGGTCGGAGATGCGGATGTCTTTCATCGCCAGCGATGTGTTGTGGTTCGTGGGGATGGTGAGGGCGAGGGGGCCGTTGGTGGTTGGGATGAGCATGCGGTTGCGATAAGTTTGCTTGATAAAGCTCTCGTGGCGCTCTATCAGGCACTCGTCGTAGCGGTTCAGCTTCTGATACCACTGAATGGGGCCGAAATAGGTGGAGGATAATAATGCTTTCAAATTCTTATGTATTTATTAATAATGTGTTTATTCTCATTAATAATGTGTTTATTCTCATTAATAATGTGTTTATTCTCAAAATAGCTTATAGGCTTTGCCTATCATCTGATGCTTGTGAACCAGCTGCTCGCCGGCAGGTGTCTTCAGGAGATAGAAGCGGCAATCCTTGCAGCCGCAGCGCTTGCAGCATACTGTGGGGATGATGTAGCTCGCCTTGCCGATGCGGAGGGTATCGCCCGGAAGCTTGTCTATCCTCCCGATGAAATACACCATGAATACATTCTTGCGCCGCTGGTTGCGGAGCGGAAGTGCCACGGAATCGGCATAAACCACTATCTCGCCACGATTGAAAAAATCGCAGTCAATCCTATTCACTATCACCCGGTTGCCCTCTTCCAAATGCGGAGGGAGACCCCCGGCGGGCACCGTGAAGACAGTGAATGCATAGGTTCGCACCGCCCATACCAGGAGCAGCGACAAGCCTAAAGCTATTAGGAATTTAACTGCGATTTTCAAATCTATCTTTGCTTTCTTGATTTCAAAAAACTTCTGTTACTTGATGTTATCTACGAAGTTGAACAGGCGGTTCCAGCGGATGCCTGAGAAGCCTGGATGATCAGGACTGTGGCTCCACCAGATGAAGATTGGCTTGCCCACGATGTGATCCTCTGGCACGAAGCCCCAGTAGCGGCTGTCGGCTGAGTTGTGGCGGTTGTCACCCATCATCCAGTAGTAATCGAGCTTGAAGGTGTAACTCTTCGCCAACTTGCCGTTGATGAAGATGTTGCCCTGGCTGTCTACCTTAAGGTCGTTGCCCTCGTAAACCTTGATGCAGCGCTCATATACTGGCAGGTTCTTCAGCGTCAGAGCGATGCTCTTGCCCTTCTTCGGAATCCATACAGGACCATAGTTATCGCATGTCCAGCCGGTGTAGGCGTTGAGCGGATAGAGGTCGCCGTATCTCGCATCGGTGTTGATGGAGATGCTTTCTACCAGGTTTTTGTTGGCCTTCAGAGCCATGTAAGCCTTCTTGGTGAGTGGAATCACACCGCTCTGATTATACATCAGGAGGTCTTCGTTGGTGATTCCCAGCTCATCGGCAAGCTCGATAGGGAACTCGCCCTTGAGCTTCATCTTGTAGGTATATTGCACATTATCAGGCTCCTTGTTTGCCTTGCCGTCGAGATAAACGATGCGGTTCTTGATTTGCAGGGTTTGTCCTGGCAAGCCCACGCAGCGCTTTACATAGTTCTCGCGGCGGTCGGTAGGACGGCTGATGATGTCACCATATTCGCCCGGCATGCTGGCGATGTAGTTGCGTCCGGCAGCATACACCTTTTCGAAGTAGTGGCGCTGCTGCAAAGGGTTCAGCACGCGCACATCCTGCTGCTGTCCGTTCTGCTCCAGGAGCTGGTCACCGATAGAGTAAACCATCTGATAGTAATCATTCGCCTGATAGCGCTCCTCGTTGCAGAGAGTGTCGCCGGCAGGATAGTTGAACACTACGATGTCGTTGAGCTTCACGTTGCCCAAGCCTTTTACTCGGCGGTAATCCCAGTGAGGCCACTCCACGTAGCTCTTCACGTTGACCAGCGGCAGGGTGTGCTGGGTCAGAGGCATGGTGAGCGGAGTTTCAGGAATGCGAGGGCCATAGCTTACCTTGCTCACGAAGAGATAGTCGCCCGTGAGGAGGCTCTTTTCGAGAGAAGATGATGGAATCACGTAGTTCTGGAAGAAGAAGAGGTTGATGAAATAAACCGCTACGAGCGCAAATACGAGCGCATCAACCCAGCTCATGATGAAGCGCACGGGGCCTTCTTCATCCTTCCACCACTGCCAGTGAATCTTCTTGGTGATGTAAACGTCGAAGATGAACGGAACCACGATGAGTCCCAGCCAGCTCTCAACCCATATCAGGAAGAGGAGGTAGAGGGCGAGAACCACTGCGAACTTCGCCCACTGCACCTTCATATTGAGGTTTTGTTTCTGTTTATCAATCATATTTATTAGATTTATTAGAACTTAAATAAATCTGATGTAGTGAGCAAACCTGAATGGTTGGCTGTGAACTCTGCTGCGAGAACGGCTCCCAGGGCGAAGCCCTTGCGTGAGTGGGCGCTGTGCTCGATGGTAATCATATCAGCATCTGAATCATACATCACGGCGTGGATTCCAGGAACCTCGCCATCGCGTACGCAGTTGATTACCAAATCTTCGTCGGTGATGTTAGCATCGCCCTCATCGTGATGGCCATCCTCTGTCCAGTAGGTTACGCCACGCTTCCAATCCTTCTTTCTATCGATGTTGTCGATGATTTCCTCGGCCAGGGTGATGGCTGTGCCTGATGGTGCATCGAGCTTGTGCACGTGGTGGGTTTCCTGCATGCATACGGAGTACTGTGGGAATCCGTTCATGATCTTTGCCAGATAGCGGTTTACGGCAGAGAAGATGGCTACTCCGATGCTGAAGTTAGATGCCCAGAAGAGGGTCTGCTTGCCGTCGGAGCAGAGCTTCTCCACGTCTTCCTTATGGTCTTTCATCCAACCAGTGGAACCTGAAACCACCTTCACGTTGTGAGAGAATGCCTTCAGATAGTTGCCGTAGGCGGCAGTAGGGTTTGTAAACTCGATGGCAACATCGGCAGAGCAGAACTCCGGACTGTCGATATCCTCAGGGTTATTCACGTCAATCTTACATACGATTTCGTGGCCACGCTGCAGGGCGATCTCCTCGATCATGTGTCCCATCTTTCCGTAGCCAATCAAAGCTATTTTCATCTTTATCTAAATTTTATTTGTTTTTTACTCATTTCTTATGCAAAAATACACATTTTTCTTCGAAAAACCTTGAAAAATACGGGTTATTATTATAATAAATAGAAAATTTTGGTTATTTTTGCAGTGATTTAGGGCTTTTAGCCTCATTTAGTAACTAAAAAAGAGAAAATGATGAGCAAATACATATTTGAGACGAAGATGGAGGTGAGGGATTACGAGTGCGATATCGAGGGCATTGTGAACAACGCCAACTATCTGCATTACATGGAGCATACCCGCCATCTCTTCCTGAAGGAATGCGGCCTCAGCTTTGCCGAAATGCACAACAAGGGCGTGGATGCCGTGGTGGCGAGAATGAACCTGCAGTACAAGGTTCCGCTGCAATGCGATGATGAGTTCTTCTCGCGCCTGTGGCTGGAGAAGCAGGGCGTGAGATATGTCTTCCATCAGGACATCTTCCGTGCCAGCGACGAGAAGCTCTGCCTCAAGGCAACCGTTGAGCTGGTTTGCCTGATTAACGGAAGGCTGGGCAACAGCGAGGATTACGACAAGGCATTCGAGAAATACCTTGGGGGGAGTTGATAGTTGAGAGTTAATAGTTAACAGTTAACAGGTTAACAGCTGATTTTTCAATACCCCTTCCGCATACGAGCTTCCGAACTTGCGTTCCGAAAGAGGCATTCCTATAAACCCTATAAAGCCGAAACAACATGGAACAACTACTTCACTACGTGTGGAAGCACAAACTCTTCCCACTCTCCCCTCTTTCCACCACCGACCACAGGCAGGTGGAAGTCATCGACCCCGGATTGCACAACCGCAATGCAGGGCCCGATTTCTTCAACGCTAAAATCAAGATTAACGGTACGCTGTGGGTGGGCAACGTGGAGATTCACGACAAGGCGAGCGACTGGTATCTTCATGCCCACGACAAGGATGAGAGATACGACAACGTGATTCTGCACGTCTGCGGCACCATCGATACGGAAGCCCGGAACTCGAAGGGTGCCCTGCTGGTTCAGATGCAGCTCGATATTCCAGATCATGTGCTGAAGCACTATCAGGAGCTGCTCACCATCGACCAGTATCCTCCTTGCTATCAGATTATTCCATCGCTCTCGAAACTCACCGTGCATTCGTGGATGAGTGCTCTGCAAACCGAGCGCCTTTCGCAGAAGACGGAGGCGATAGAGGAGCGTGTGCGCCGCTGCAACGGCGACTGGGAGAATGCTTACTTCGTGACTCTGGCCAGAAACTATGGCTTCGGAATCAATGGCGATGCCTTTGAGCAGTGGGCGCTGAAACTGCCTCTGAGGGCGGTGGATCATCACCGGGATGACCTCTTCCAGATAGAGGCTATCTTCATGGGGCAAGCGGGATTGCTGGAGCTGAACACCATTCCCGAAAGATATCAGAAGGATGCCTTGAACGACGGGTATTTTGCGAGATTGAGAAACGAGTATCTCTACCTCTCGCACAAGTTCTCGCTGCAGCCGATGGATTACAAGCTGTGGCGTTTTCTGAGACTTCGCCCGCAGAACTTCCCGCATATCCGCATTTCGCAGCTGGCGAATCTTTATTATAACCGCCGTGCGGGATTAAGCCAGCTGCTGGAGGCTTCTACGGTGAAGGAGGCAAAGAAGGTGCTTGCCACCAGCGTTACGGGGTATTGGGAAACTCATTATACCTTCGGAAGCACGAGCATCCGCAACGAGAAGCACCTCTCCCCTTTCTCGCTGAACCTGCTTATCATCAACACCGGGGTTCCTATTCTCTTTGCTTACGGAAGGCACCGGGGTGAGGAGAAATACTGCGACCGCGCCTTCGATTTCCTGGAGGAGCTGAAGGCTGAGAATAACCATATAGTAAGGATGTGGCAGCAGTGCGGATTGGAGGTGGAGAACGCCGGTGATAGCCAGGCGCTTATCCAGCTGAAGAAGGAATACTGCGACAAGAAGGAATGCCTGAGATGCAGGATTGGGTATGAATACTTGAAGAGATAACTAATTATTTTTTAAGATTATGGGTGACCAACAGGAAATATTAAATACTATCCTCCTAACAAGGCTGAACTATTTCAGCCTTGCGGGAATGCTGGAGCTATATAGAAAGGTGGGCTCCGCCACGCTCATCCTTGAGCATAAGAACGACCTGAGAGACATCCTGCCCGATGCCTCGGATAAACTCGTGAACGCTATCCAAAACTGCGACGAGGCTCGAAAGCGAGCCGAGGTAGAACTGGAGTACGACATAAGATATGGTATCGAACCGATAACGATGAACGATGACCGCTATCCGCAGCGACTCAAAAACTGTGATGACGCCCCACTCATGCTCTTCTACAAAGGCAACGCTAATCTCAACCAGCAGCGCATTATCAACATCGTGGGAACCCGCCACTGCACCCCTTACGGCGAAGACCTCATCCGCCGCTTCATCTCCGACTTGAAGCAGCTCTCACCTCGTGTGCTCATCGTGAGCGGCTTAGCCTATGGCGTGGATATCGTGGCTCATCGCCAGGCACTCGCCTGCGGCTACGAAACCATAGGCGTACTGGCTCATGGTCTCGACGACCTCTACCCACGCCAGCACCGGGAAACGGCTGCCAGAATGATAGAGCAAGGCGGTTTGCTCACCGAATTCCTCACCCAAACAAATGCAGATAAAATCAACTTCGTGCGCCGCAACCGTATCGTGGCAGGAATGTCGGATGCCTGCATCCTGATAGAGAGCGCCGCCCATGGCGGCGGACTCATCACCTGCGAAATTTCCCAAGCCTACGGCAGGGATGTTTTTACCTTTCCTGGCCGTATCGGGGACGCATATAGCGAGGGGTGCAACAATCTGATAAGAAACAACGGGGCAGGTCTCATCACCAGTGCCGCCGACTTCATCAAGGATATGGGATGGCAAGATGATGCTACGCTGATGCGAGCCAAGCAGCAAGGCATCGAGCGCAGCCTCTTCCCGGAGTTATCGCCCGAGGAGCAACTCATCGTAGATGTCCTCTCCAAGACCAACGACCTGCAAGTGAATCTCATCTCCGTAAAGACGAATATCGACATTTCTCGCCTCACTTCCCTCCTCTTCACATTGGAGATGAAGGGAGTCATCAAGACCTTTGCAGGAGGAATGTATCATCTTTTGAAGTAGTATTTTCTTTATTTTCAGAAAAAAGCAGTAACTTTGCAGCCGCAAAAAAGAAGATATACATCATAGGAATAAGAAGATTTCACTCGAAACTCATGAAAATAGGAAATATAGAATTTGGGCCTCAGCCCCTCTTCCTCGCTCCGATGGAAGACGTAACGGATATTGGCTTTCGCATGCTCTGCAAGCGATTCGGAGCTGCCATGGTTTATACTGAGTTCGTATCGGCAGAAGCCTTGGTGCGAAGCATCAAGAGCACAGTCAGCAAGCTTACGATAAGCGATGAGGAACGCCCTGTGGGCATTCAGATTTACGGCCGCACCACCGAGGATATGGTGGAAGCTGCCAAGATTGTGGAACAGGCGAAGCCGGATGTGATTGATATTAACTTCGGCTGCCCGGTGAAAAAGGTTGCCGGAAAGGGTGCGGGAGCCGGAATGCTCCGGAATATTCCGCTGATGCTGGATATTACAAGAGAAGTGGTGAAGGCGGTGAATGTGCCCGTAACCGTGAAAACCCGACTGGGTTGGGATTGCGAGAACCTCATCATCACCGAGCTTGCCGAGCAGTTGCAGGATTGCGGAATCCAGGCGCTCACCATCCACGGCAGAACCCGAAGCCAGATGTACACGGGAGAAGCTGACTGGAGCCTCATCGGCGAGGTGAAGAACAACCCCCGCATCCATATTCCTATCATCGGCAATGGCGATATTACGACCCCGGAGGAAGCCAAGCTTGCTTTTGAGCGTTACGGCGTAGATGCAGTGATGATTGGCAGAGCCACTTTTGGAAGACCATGGATTTTCAAGGAAATACGTGATTATCTGGATAATACGGGTGCTGCTCCATTAACCGTGGATGAGAAGATTGACCTTCTGGAGGAGCAGCTTCGCATCAACGTGGAGCGCATCGACGAGTACAGAGGCATTCTCCACACCCGTCGCCATCTGGCCGCCTCCCCAATCTTCAAGGGCATCCCTGATTTCCGCCAGACGAGAATCGCCATGCTGAGAGCCACTACCGTGGAGGAACTGAAAGAAATATTGAAAGAATGCCGGGAGAGAATCAAGGCGATAGAATAAGCATAAAGGGAGACTCCAAGCTTCAACGTTGGAATCTCCCTTTTAATATTGTTTGTTTAGCACTATACTTTGTAAAGACTTAGCCCCTACAGCTGTTATTCGCAAGGTCTGATATAAAAATGAACATTTGAAGGTTCAGGAAGGCCTATTTGATAAGGATACTCTTTCCATTCGATTTTTTCCACCATAAAACTAACTATCGAACCTTTTTTAAGAGAGTGAGGCCATGCATTCTCGTCAAACCAGGATGAAGACATTGACAAGACAAGAGTCTCCCAGTCATTAAATTTATCAAGACTAAAACCATTCTCTATTCGAAAATACACCTTAGCTTCATCAATAGATATTACCTCTGCAACCACTTTTTCTTGTGTTTGCCAAACATAGCTTTTATCTATAACCTCAGCTAATTCATCTTCGTCCTTATGGCATCCAGTTAATGCAAATATGCCAAAGACAACCATTATTATGAATAATATTTTCTTATACATAGCTTTTATTTTTAACCAACATTCTAAAATTAACTGCCAACCTGTAACAAAGTTAACAGGTTAACAGTTAACAGCTGTTTTTTCTATACTTCCCCCTTTAAAACAGGGGGCTTTACTTCTTCAATATAGAAGCACCTTCGAGCAGGGCGAGCGCCTTGTTCTCGTTCTCCTCCATGATTTCGCGCTCACCCGGACCTTTGTCGTTAATTCCGCAGAGGTGCAGGATGCCGTGGATGATGACACGGTGAAGCTCATCATCGTAGGTCTTGCCAAACTGCTCGGCATTGGTGCGCACGGTATCGAGCGAAATCACGATATCGCCGTTAATCACATCATCCTCATCATAATCGAAGGTGATGACATCGGTATAGTAATCATGACCCAGATACTCGTTGTTCACTTCGAGAATCTTCTCGTCATCTACAAACATATAGCCTATCTCTCCCACCTTGCGGCCATGAGAGGCAGCCACCTTGCGAATCCAGGCACTGGTATCGCGCTTCTTGATCTTCGGCATTTTCACGCCATCTACATTGTATGTTATCATACGCTTCTTCCTCCTGTTTTTATTTTATTTTTGGTAAAAATTCATCTACTTCTCTTCCGAAGAACCTCAGTTCCCTGACCAGCGTTGAGCTGATGCTACTGTATCTTGGGTCAGAAAACAGCAGGATGGTTTCTACGCCGCCCAACTGCCTGTTGATATCCGCCTGCTCTCGCTCGTACTCGAAATCCTTGGCTGAGCGGACGCCGCGAACCAGGAACCTGGCTCCCAGGCGATGCGCCAGGTCGATGGTGAGGTCATCATAGGCAACCACCTCCAGGCGATAACCCTTGGATGCATCCTCCGCATCTACCAGCTCAGCACATTCCTTCGGGAAAACCTTTCTGATATCTTCTACACGCTTCGAGATTTCCTCGCTGGCGTGCTTCAGCTTGCTCATCGCCACTGCAATCACGAGCTTGTCGAACATGGGCAAGGCACGCTCGGCGATGTTCTGATGTCCTATCGTAAATGGGTCGAATGTACCCGTAAATATCCCTATTCTCATCAATCTCTAATCATTAATCACTAATAACTAATCACTAATAACTACTCATTATTCAAACAGGTCGCCCTGCATGATGTTGCTGCCATACGGATTCCTGCCCAGATGCTCATAGGCAAGCTTGGTGGCCATTCTGCCTCGTGGCGTGCGCTTGATGAAGCCTTCCATGATGAGGAATGGCTCGTAAACCTCCTCTACGGTGCCGCCATCTTCGCCGATAGCCGTGGCAATGGTGCTTACGCCCACCGGACCTCCACGGAACTTGTCGATGATGGTGGTGAGAATCTTGTTGTCTATCTCGTCCAAGCCATACTGGTCGATGTTCAGCGCCTTGAGCGCCACCTGGGCTATCTCGAAGGTGATGGTTCCGTTGCCCTTTACCTGGGCGAAATCCCTGACTCTTCTGAGCAGCGAGTTGGCAATACGAGGGGTTCCGCGAGAGCGGCGGGAGATTTCCACAGCCGCCTCATCTTCTATAGGCACATTCAGGAGCATCGCACTTCGCTTGATAATCTTCTGAAGCGTCTCAGGGTCGTAGTATTCCAGATGCAGATTGATTCCGAAACGGGCACGGAGCGGAGCCGTGAGAAGTCCGCTGCGAGTGGTGGCTCCCACGAGGGTAAACGGATTCAGATCTATCTGGATGCTTCGTGCAGAAGGACCCTTGTCTATCATGATGTCGATGCGGTAATCCTCCATCGCCGAATAGAGATACTCCTCTACCACTGGCGAGAGGCGGTGAATCTCGTCAATGAAAAGCACATCGTTAGGCTCCAGTGAGGTAAGGATACCAGCCAGGTCGCCCGGCTTATCGAGCACAGGACCTGATGTAATCTTGAAGCCCACGCCCAGTTCGTTGGCGATGATGTTACTCAAGGTGGTCTTACCCAATCCCGGAGGACCATGCAAGAGGGTATGGTCGAGCGGTTCGCCACGATACTTGGCAGCCTCTACGAAGACTTCGAGATTATCCACCACGCCATTCTGTCCGCTGAAGTCGGAGAACTTCAGTGGGCGCAGTGCTTTCTCGAATTCCTTTTCGGCAGGCGAAACCGTCTGTTGTCTGATATCAAAATCTTCGTTCATTCTATGACTATTATCGATAATATGGTGCAAAGTTACACATTTGTTGCGGAATTAAAGAAGAAAAGCCTAATTATTTTGCTTGTATTTTTGCTTGTGATTTTGCACAATCCAAAAAGATTCGTGCAGAATTGCAAGCGTTATCTATTAAAAATGTTATAATTTGTCATTTTCTTGGCAAACAATTTGCTTATTCGATAGAAAAGATGTACTTTTGTACTCGATATTGAAAGAGAGGAAAGGAAAGAGAGGAAAGAAAGAGAGACAATAAATAACAATAAAAGAGAGGAACAGAAAGAAACAGAGAGAAATATTGAGAATAGAAAAAAATATAGAGAAATATCAGGATTTTTTAAAAGAATAGAATTATGCTTAGATTTTTTCAAGGGCTCAGCCGTTGGCTGGCCAATTACACATCTATTTTTGTAATAGGTGTAGCAGTATTTACATTCTTCTTCCCACATACCTTCGACTGGGTGCGCGGAACTACCCAAACCGTGATTCTCGGTATCATCATGCTCACCATGGGCTTGACCCTGACCACCAACGACTTCAAGATTCTGGCTCAGCGCCCGCTGGATGTATTCATCGGTGCCTGCGCCCAGTTCATCATCATGCCGGGCGTGGCTTATACCCTGGTGCATGTGTGGCATCTTGACCCAGCCCTGTCGCTCGGCATCCTGCTGGTGGGTTGCTGCCCCGGCGGCGTATCGAGCAACATCATGAGTTATCTGTGTCATGGCGACGTGGCTTTTTCTGTGGGAATGACCTGCGCTTCTACGATTCTTGCGCCAGTGATGACTCCGCTTTTGATGAAGATTACGGCAGGCGAGATTATCCATGTAGATGCTGTGGGAATGTTCATCAACATTCTGATAGTCACGATTATTCCTGTGGCCATCGGCTGCGCCTTGAATTATATCTATGGCAAGAAGGATTGCTTCCCTACCATCCAGAGTCTGATGCCGGGCATCAGCGTAACGTGTCTGGCGATCATCGTGGGAGGCGTGATTTCTACGGTTCACGATGATTTGGTGGCTCGTGGCTTATCGCTTTTTCTCTGGACTTTTGCCGTGGTTTTCTGCCACAACACCCTGGGTTATCTTCTGGGCTGGCTTGCCGGAAAACTGGCGGGCTTCAATACTGCCAAGAAGCGTACCATCAGTATTGAGGTGGGAATGCAGAATGCCGGTCTTGCCACGGTGCTTGCCGGCAATTTCTTTGCCGCCCAGCCTCTCGCCGTATTGCCTTGCGCCATCAGTTGTGCCTGGCACAGTATTTCGGGCACCATCCTTGCAGGAATCTATCTGAAATGGGATCGCATGCATGAGAAGAAGTAAATGATTTAGGAAAGAATTCATGACTTCTTACAGAAGCAAATATTGAGCAGCACGCCCTGAAAGGGCAAAAGCTCCTAGCCCAGGGCACCGCCCTGGGTAAACATACAACCAACAAAACGCCCTGTAAGGGCAAAAGCTTCGTATCAGAAAGCTTTTGCCCTTACAGGGCGACTTCGTTATATCCCCATTATACCCAGGGCGGTGCCCTGGGCTAGGAGCTTCTGCCCTTTCAGGGCGTATTGCTTAAAGCTTACCGCTAGGCAGGGTACGGGTTAACAGGTTAACAGTTAACAGCCGTTTTTTCTATAGTTACACGAGAAAAGCACTTGAATTCTTCACTCTTCACTTAACCTTCCCTACTTCCCTGTGGTCAGCAGCTTCACGGCACGCTGAACTATCTCGTTGGTCTCGTTCCAAACCTGGAAGTATTGGCTCATATCCCAAATATCTCTTGCCACAAGTGCCTTCAGCTGCACGGCGAGGTATTTCTTCGTTTGAACCAATTCAGCCTCATCCTTCGGCTCTATCTTCTCCTTCTTGCCCTCGGCGATAATCGCTTCGATGAGCGAAGAAGGAACCTCGTAAGTTGCCAGGAACTTATTGAAATCCTTATACTGATTCTTCAATTCCTTGCGATGCGCATCGATGAACTTCAGGCTCTGGTTGATGACGATGCTCTTGGCTGCCAACTGGCGATGCATCTTGGTGTATTTCGTTGTGTCCAACGGCACGAAATAATCGGGCATGATTCCGCCGCCACCATAAACCACACGATGCTTGCGCAATGTGTAATACTTCAAGCTATCAGAAAGATGGATGCTGTCCTGATTGGTAAACTCGCCGTGCTTGTATCGCTTGTCGAGATCCATCGCATAATCCAGTCTATCACCTTTCTTATATGGCTTCTGAATACATCTGCCGCTAGGCGTATAATAATGGGCGATGGTGAGGCGAATCTCGCTGCCATCATCGAAGGTGAGCGGACGCTGCACCAATCCCTTGCCGAAGGTTCTGCGACCAACCACTACACCACGGTCCTGATCCTGGATGGCTCCGGAAACAATCTCAGCGGCAGAAGCAGTAAACTCGTTGGTGAGCACCACCACCTTGCCCTTGCGCCATCTGCCGTTAGCCTGCGCCTTGTACTCCTGGCGTGGAGCCGCACGACCGCTGGTATAAACGATGAGATCACCCTTTTCCAGGAACTCGTTGGCTATCTGAGCCGCCGTCTGAAGATAGCCGCCACCATTATCCTCCAGGTCGAAAATCAGGTCTTTCATACCCTTCTTCTTCAGCGAATCCATCGCCATGGTCACTTCCTTATGGCTGGTTAATCCGAAGCTTCCCAATCGGATGTATCCGATGCCCGGACGAATCATGTAAGCCGCATCCATCGTGGTTACAGGAATCTTGTCGCGCTTCACCTTGAAGGTGAGCTTATCCTTGATGCCACGGCGCACGATGGTAAGATTCACCGTAGTTCCCTTAGGACCGCGGAGGCGCTTCATGATTTCCTCCTTGCTCATCTTCACGCCCGAAATGGCAGTATCGTTTACGGCAACGATGCGGTCGCCGGCAATGATGCCCACCTTCTCAGATGGTCCGTTGGTAACCGGCTGGATAACGAGCAGGGAGTCATCTACCATATTAAACTGAACGCCGATGCCGTCGAAACTTCCGTTCAGCGGTTCGTTCATCGCCTTGGTTTCCTTGGCTGTAGTGTAGGAAGAATGAGGGTCGAGCTTTTCGAGCATGCCTCTGATGGCATCCTCCACGAGTTTGCTCTCATCCACACTATCCACATAGAGGTTGGTGATGGCGATTTCCGCCCTGCCCAACTTCTCTATCGGGCTATTCTTGCCCATCTTAATGCGCAGCTGGGCATTGGCAGAAGTTACTGCCAGGAATGCTACCAGTGCTATAAATAGATATTTCTTCATAAATTCTTATTTTATTTTTTAGGCACAGGGATAATTTTAAGCCCCCAGGAATAAATTTAGGCACGGATTACACGGATTTTTTCTAAAAGAATACAAGGGCGCAAGCCTCCGTGTAATCCGTGTAATCCGTGCCTAAAATAAAATCCGTGCCTAAAAATCCAAGCCTTTTGTTAACCCGTGACTATCAATTCTAATCCAGCGGTGCTGAGTCTTCCTCCGGAATATCCTCTTCAATCACCAGGTTGTCGATGATGAAGTTCTGACGTTCCATCGTATTCTTACCCATGTAGTACTCCAGGAGCTTCTGCACCTGGTCGGTTTTGTGCAGCGTTACCTGCTCCAATCGCATATCCGGACCGATGAAATGGGCAAACTCTTCTGGCGAAATCTCTCCCAAGCCCTTGAATCGGGTGATTTCCGGGTCAGGACCCAGCGCCTTGATGGCCTGCTGGCGCTCCTCATCGCTGTAGCAGTAATGCGTAATGAAGTCGCCCTTCTTCTCCTTAGGGCCCAACTTGGCATCGGCATCAGCCACCGCCTGCTTGTTCTTGATTTTGGTTCGCTTGTTGCGCACTCGGAACAATGGAGTCTGAAGCACATACACGTGGCCCTTCTTGATGAGGTCAGGGAAGAACTGCAGGAAGAAGGTGATGATGAGCAGGCGGATGTGCATTCCATCTACATCGGCATCGGTAGCCACAATCACCTTATTATATCTCAATCCGTCCAATCCGTCCTCGATATCGAGGGCAGCCTGCAGCAGGTTGAACTCCTCGTTCTCGTAAACCACCTTCTTGGTCAGGCCATAGCAGTTTAACGGCTTGCCTCGCAGCGAGAACACCGCCTGAGTATTCACGTCACGGCTCTTGGTGATGCTTCCGCTGGCAGAATCACCCTCGGTGATGAAGATGGAACTTGCCTCCTTCAGCTCGTTCTTGGCATCGCTGAAGTGGATGCGGCAATCGCGCAGCTTGCGGTTGTGGAGGTTCGCCTTCTTGGCACGCTCACGAGCCAGTTTGGTAACGCCCGCCATCGCCTTGCGCTCACGCTCGCTCTCCTTGATTTTATTCTCCAGAATCTCAGCCACGTCCTTGTGGATATGCAGATAGTTATCCACCTCCTTCTTCAGGAAATCGCCCACATACTTGTTGATGGTTTCGCCGCCATTCGGAGTCATCGTGGTGCTACCCAACTTAATCTTCGTCTGGCTTTCGAACACCGGTTCCTCTACGTTCAGGGCGATGGCAGCCACCAATCCGTTTCTGATGTCGCCATACTCATACTTGCCAAAGAACTCCTTGATGGTCTTGGCTATATGCTCCTTGAAGGCACTCTGATGGGTTCCGCCCTGGGTGGTGTGCTGACCGTTCACGAAAGAATAGTATTCCTCGCCATACTGGTTGGTATGGGTAAAGGCTATCTCGATGTCTTCGCCCTTCATGTGGATAATCTCATAGAGGCCCTCGTTGGTCATATTATCCGTAAGGAGATCCTTCAAACCATGACGGCTGAGGATGCGGCGGCCATTGTGCATGATGGTAAGACCGGTGTTCAGATAAGTATAGTTGCGGAGCATGGTTTCCACGATGTCGTCGTGGAAGGAATAGTTCTTGAAGAGGGTGTTATCAGGCTCAAAATAGATGAAAGTACCATTCTCATCTTCAGTATCCTCGGTAACATCGCTCTGCAGAATACCTTTCTCAAACTTCAGATGGCGCACCTTGCCGTCACGGAACGACTTCACCTCGAAATGAGAGCTGAGGGCGTTCACCGCCTTCACACCCACTCCGTTCAAGCCCACACTCTTCTTGAACGCCTTGCTATCATACTTACCTCCGGTGTTCAGCACGCTCACCGCCTCAACGAGCTTTCCCTGCGGAATGCCTCGGCCGTAGTCGCGCACGCTGACACGCAGATGGTCTTCGATGTCGATTTCGATGCGGGAACCGGCGTTCATCTTGAATTCGTCGATGGAGTTATCCACCACCTCCTTCAGGAGCACATAAATACCATCCTCCGGCAAGTTACCGTCGCCCAAACGACCGATGTACATACCCGGACGGGTTCGCACATGCTCCATATCGCTCAGATGTCGGATGTTGTCGTCGGTATAAGCCACCGGCTGCTGCTCCTGCTGTTGCTGCTCCTGCGGGGCATTCAATTCGTTATTATCTTCTGACATAGAATCCTCCTAGTTATAAAATTTAGGAGGAGTTAAGGAGCTATGATTCAAAACCATCTGTCTTAACTCCCTAACTCCTTGACTCCTTGTTTGTTTAATTATCTTATTGATTACTATTCAATAATCTTCTTGATTACTATTTGATAATCTTCTTGATTACTATTTGATAATCTTCTTGTAGCATTTTCTGCGCTTGTGCATCACTGGGGTCAAAGCTCCCCACTGTCCCTGCACGCCGGCATTGGTTTCCAGCTCAACCTGGGTTTCACCCCATTCTATGCCGTACTTCTGGTACCAAGGAATCAGGTCGGCAAAGAGAAGTGCATTCGCTCCCTTGGCACGATATTCTGGGAGAATACCGATGAGGAGGAGGTCAACGATGTTGGTCTTGTGCTGCTTGATGGCTCTCAGCACGTGGAACCAGCCGAAAGGCAGCAATCTGCCACGGTGGCACTTTCTCAGGGCATGAGCCAACGACGGCATGGTGATTCCCACACCGATGAGCTTATGCTCTCCACCCGTCCAATCCTCGATACAGGTGATGAGGTTGAAGTCGAGGAAACCGAGATACGACTTGATAAGCTGGTCTATCTGCTTCTGCGAGAGTTCGGAATATCCATAGAGATCCTTGTAGGTATCGTTGATGAGATCAAAGATTTTCTGACCTATTCCGCCCTGGAAAACATCCTTCTTGGTAAGCTTGCGCACATGCAGATTGTAACGTTTCTCAATCATCATCGCAATTTTGGCGTACTTCTCAGGCACCTCATCCGGCACCATAATCTTGAACTCCACGTATTTGTTGTCCACCTCGAAACCCTCCAGGGCCTCGATGTGCTCCGGATAGTAAGCGTAATTATAGATGGTAGGCATGGTGCCAAGCTGGTCGAATCCCCAGACGAGCATACCCTCAGGGTCCATATCGGTAAATCCAAGCGGACCTACCACATCCTCCATGCCTTTCTCGCGGCCATATTTCTCAACGGCATCCAGAAGAGCCTTCGAAACCTCACGGTCGTCGATGAAGTCAATCCATCCGAATCGGACGGATTTCTTTCCCCACTTGTTGTTTGCCTTATGGTTGATGATAGCAGCAACGCGACCTGCCAGCTTTCCATCCTTATAGGCAAGATAATACTCTGCCTCGCAGAACTCGAACGCAGCGTTCTTATCCTTGCTCAGGGTATTCATTTCGTCGCTGAAAAGATTAGGCACATCGTATTCGTTGCCTTCGTAGAGGTCGTAGTGGAAGTCGATGAACGTCTTCAAATCCTTCTTGCTTTCGACCTTTTTAATTTCAATTAATGACATGATTTCAAACTAGTTTGCAATATTATAGGATGCAAAAATAGCAATATTTCGCCAAACGACCAAATATTGCTATCTTTATTTTCAGTTTTTTAGGGGTTCAAGAATGATTACGAGCCACAAAGTGGCTTATATCACCCGATTAGTGGTGGTTTTGGCGGAATCATCACTTGATGAGATGCTTCTTAATCCACTCCATCTGCTTGCGATTGGTGTCGGTGGTTGTCCAATGCTCGTTGATTGGTGTAAGCAGCGATTCCTTCTCGCATTTCAGGGTATTCCACACAGCGTAGCTGGTGGTTGGCGGACAGGTATTGTCGTTGTATCCCCAGGTGAGATAAGTTGGCGCCTTCACCTTCCGGGCAAAGTTCACCACATCGTAATAAGCCATCGTGTTGAGACAGTCCTTGTTCTTCAAAATCTCATGATATTTATTGAAGTGAGGATATCCGCCCGTTCTTCCCTTCTCTGCATAACCAGCCATATCGCTGAGCGCAGGATGATTAGCCACGCACTGGGTTACTCTGCTATCCAAGCCTGCTGCGACAATCGCCAAGGCACCGCCCTGACTGCCGCCCTGCACAGCCACATTCTTTCCGTCCCACTCTGGTAGAGAGGTCAGGAAGTCGATGCAGCGCACCAATCCCTGATACACATGGCGCATGTAGTAGCGGTCCTTATCTTCCAATCCATTGGCAAGATAACCGCCGTTTGCATCGTTGAATCCCTTGCTTATCTCCTGGAAGGTTTCGGCAGAAAGACGTGGGTCGAGGCCATGGATTTCTATCTCGAAGCGGATGAATCCGTTCTCAGCATAATACTTGTTGCGCAGGGGTTCCTTGATGGTCTTGATGCCGGCTCCCGGAGGGGTGAGAACCACGGGATGGCTTCCCTGGCTGGCATTCTTGGGATAGAAGAGATAGCCATACATCGCATGTCCCATCTTATCTATCTGAAGTTTTACGAGATAGCAATCTATCTTATCTGTACAATATTCCTTGGCGAGTTCCTTGGTGTAACTCAAGGGAACATTCTTCAGTTCATCCTTCGCCTTCTGCCAGAAACTGTCGAAATCCTTAGGTTCCTGGGTATAAGGCTGAATCTTATCCACCGAGAATCCCACTTTTATATGATGCTGGTAGGTTTTGCCATCGAGCTTATAGAATAATCTCAAATCGCGGAAGCCCGGAGTCTTTCGGGTTCCCATGTTCACGATGGCGCGCCCGTTCTTCAGCTTGAAGCTTCCCTGCTTGTCTGCCTTCAGCATGTCATCGCCAATTTCATACTTCACCTCGCCGTCACGGGGAATTCCATACTTGTAGAAGCTTACTTCCACCATGGCCTGCTCTCCTGTGCGATAGAGCCAGTCGGCATGGTCGGGCACGGTAAGCCAAAGATAATCACTGCGATAGGGATAGTTCTCCGCCTTCACACTTAACACACTCGTCATGTTCATCGCCAGGATAAACATAAACGAAAGATAGATTGTCATTAATCTGTTCATCATTTTGTAGTTTGTTTAAAATTATAATATGCAATTATCATTATGAGTGCAAAAGTACAACATTCCATTGAGATAACAAAACGATTTCAAGGATATTTTTGTTCAAGATACCCTCAATAGGCGTCTTGAACAAACAAATATCCTTCCCTTCACCAAATGAGTAGTGACATTCTGAGGGTTGAGTCGATTACAGAAGACAATATGGAGTCAAATTGCTCCAGGACCCGAAAATATTCTTCCAAAAGGAGTGAGTTTCTCAGATTTAATTTGTATCTTTGCCATGTCATATCAGAGTTTTGCTTGTTTTCTTTTCGCAACACTAAGATAAGTGAAAATTCTGACATAGCAAAATCCGGAGTAACTTTCTGTTGCTCAGGCGCTTAAAAAGTTTAGCTGATAATAGTGTTGCGGAATTAATGAAATAACCAGAAATGAAATTGAAAAGACATCTACTGACAGCCGCCCTGACACTCTTTTGCCTATCGGCAGCTAACGCCCAACTGCTAAGAACAACAGTGGAGCAAGGAGAAATTGAAGGTGTGGAACATGAAGGATTCGCCCTATACAAGGGAATCCCATACGCAGAAGCACCAGTGGGCAATCTCAGATGGAAAGCCCCTGTGAGCAAGAAGCCTTGGAAGGGAGTATTCAAAGCAGACAAATGGGGAGACCGTCCACCACAGCCCATCGACCCTAACCAAAATGGTGGTGAGCAGGGCATGAGCGAGGACTGCCTATACCTCAGTGTGGAAACGCCAGCCAAGAGTAAGAATGACAAACTCCCTGTATTTGTAATGATTCATGGAGGAGCCTTTCTTTCTGGCTCCTACAGTGGAACTCAGGAAAGCTTTGTCAAGGAAGGCATCATCTATTGCAGCATAGAATACCGCTTGGGAGCCTTGGGATTCATGGCACATCCAGAGCTGAGTAAGGAATCAGGCAAGAACATATCTGGTAACTATGGCATCCTTGATCAAGTGATGGCCTTAAAATGGATTCACGACAATATCGCTGCCTTCGGTGGAGACCCTGACAAGATTACCATTGCAGGAGAATCTGCCGGTGGTATCTCGGTAAGTATACTATGCGCCTCTCCCCTTGCCAAGGGACTCTTCCGAGGAGCCATCAGCGAAAGTGGTAGCTCCTTCTGGCCTGTGGGTGAAAGCAGAAATGGTAACACAGCCATGCTCACCTCCAAAGCGGCAGAAGCAGGTGGACTTCTCCTTCAAAAGAGACTCAAAGCTAAGAACTTGAAGCAGCTAAGAAAAGTTCCTGCTATGGACATCGTGAAGAATACCGACTTTGAGTCCTTCTGGCCGAACGTTGACGGCTACTCCATCACCGATGACCAGTATAAGCTCTATGAAAAGGGAAACTACAATGATGTAAATGTCATCATAGGAACCAACAGCGACGAAGGAAGTATGTTTAGTCGCCCTGTCAGTGTAAGTGACTATGAGAAAAGAATCCATGAGATATATGGAAGCTGGGCAGACCAGGTTCTCAGCCTCTATCCTGCCAAGACAGAGGAAGAAACCTACTTCGCCCAATCCGACATTTTCCGTGATGGCTCCTTTGCATGGGGAACGTATGCCTGGGCTAACCTGCAGAGCAAGACCGGCAAAGGCAAGGTGTATATGTATTACTTTGACCAAGACTCAGAGAACACCATCGTGAAAAGCCGCAAGGGCGGAGCCAGCCATGTAGCAGAGATGCCATTCATCTATGGCTATAAGTTTGGCTCTGGAAAGATGACCGAGACGGAGCAGCACATGGAACAAATCATGTCACGCTACTGGATCAACTTTACCAAGATTGGCAATCCAAATGGGGATAGCCTTCCTTTCTGGACTACCTACCAGGAAGGTAAACCAACGGTGATGATTATGAAGGAAGGACTGCATTTGGGTCCTGTTCAAAATCAAAAGCAAATGGACTTCTTCGAGAAGTTCTTCAAGGAAAAAAGAAAATAAAAAGAAAATAATACGTCAAGTTCCAAGTGGCATTTCTCCCACTTGGAACTTTTTCATTAAAGAGATATCAGGGCACCTGCATAAACCTGTGTTTAGGTATAGATGGTAGTAAGTCTAAACAGGTACTTCACTCTTCACCTTTTCGCCTGAAACCCCGATAAACACTGGGGTTGTGAGAGGTGAAGAAAATGCAGGAATTTTCCCTCTCATGTTCTTCCTGAATCTCCATGTTTTTGGTAGATGTACAGGTATAACCTTTGTTGATTCAACCATGATACCAATATGCCACAATCTCAGACGTTATGCCAACAAAGTGTTCAAAGGCATTGCCACAGACGGAAAGGGAACAATGGGATGGTGTCATGGGTTCAAGCTATATCTGGCTTGTAATGATAGAGGTGAGATAATTGCTTTTGTTCTCACTGGTGCAAACGTTAGCGACAAAGATCCAGCTGTATTCGATGTGTTGGCTAAACGTCTGTATGGTAAGCTGTTTGCAGATAAAGGCTATATCTCGCAAAAACTCTTCGATTCACTTTTTGAGGAAGGCATCCAGTTGGTAACAGGACTGAGAGTGAACATGAAGAACAAACTAATGCCGTTCTATGACAAGATGATGCTACGCAAAAGATACATCATTGAAACGATTAATGACCTGTTGAAAAAAACAGCAGAGTCTTTTCTAACATTGCATCTTTTACATGAGGATTTTGTCTCAGCAACCATCCAAGATATATAGATGGTTGCCAAGCCTCTGTGTCCCTTATATAAAAACATTACAAAGTCTTTAGACAGAGTTCGTTATCCCGAACAGAGGTAATTATACGTGTTGATGCAGGTAATCGGCTTCTCAAAAAAGAGAAAAGTGGTTATTCCCACAAAGGAAACAACCACTTATTCTTGTATTATTCTTGTTCTTATACTCTAACTTCTACTTCACCATTTCTTTTCTCACACTTCCATCGCTATACTTCACGATGTTCAAGCCCTTGGTTGGAGCAGTTAAGCGCTGGCCATTAGCAGAATAGCGAGAGATTTCCTTGGCATCGGAAGTCATAACCGCATCAGTAATACCTGCATCAACTTCTGCAACTACAATATGCTTGGTTATCTGCGGAGAAGTCTCCCAATGTTCATCTCCATATTGGAATGTTGCTATGTCAGTTTCTCCTACAGCTTTGCAATAAAGATAAAACTTACCGTCTTCCTTTTTTACGTCAACCACCTTATTATCATAGTTTACATACCACATTTCCCTACCTGTATTTACACTCGCTGTCAACTCAACCTTATCACCTACATGGAGATTGGACAAGTCTTGTTCCCAAGTAACTTCCTGTTTACCAGGTTTCACTTCATAATGATAGGTCATTTCGACAGTAAACTCCTTCTCGCCCTTGAATGTACCGACAAGGCGTACTGAATCTTCACCAACTTCACCGTTTAAGACATAATCCTTTGTCAAAGAAACCAATTCATAGCCAGGGATATTGCTCGTAAATGTTACTGTAGGAGCCTTTCCTGTATAATAAATAGTTTCTTTGTCAGCTTTAATCATTGGTTGAATCTGCCCAGACTCATACGTATACCACTTTTTACTATATTGTAGTGTATTTGGCACATATAATTTCAAGTCAGAATTATGTCCCCAGTATGCAATTGGAGCCTCTTTTGCAATACAAATTACTTGTTTCAAATTTGATGTTTGTATTCCACCTTCCACACTCTTAATGCTTGTAGGCAAGAAGAAAAATTCAATATTGGTCAGCAGGAAAGCATTATCGCCAATAGTTTCAATGCCATCAGGAAAATCTACTTTGGTCAAACCTGTACATCCCCTAAAAGCAGCCTCGCCAATTCGCTTGACGGACTTTCCAAATTTTACGTTTTCCAATGTCTTTACACCAAAGAACAACATTCCTGGCACATATTCCACTTTATCGCCAAATATGACATTTTCAACAGGTGCTTGACAACTTTCATACTGATGATACAAATCTTCCTTTACTTCCTTATGATTAATTGCATTCCATTCTAAAGTCTTCAATTTCGAACAACCCGTGAACAGATAATCAAAGTTCATACTTTGTAATCCTTCACCAACAACAACCTTTTCCAGATTGTCACAATAACTAATGGCTATGTGACCAATTGTTTTCACGCTATTAGGAATAACAAATTGCTTTATTCCATCACATTCGCCAAAAGCACTTTCACCAATACTCTCAACCGACTCCGGCAACTTGATCTCCGCTAATCCTGTACATTGATAAAGGAAATAATTAGGAATAACCCGCACTTTATCACCAATTGAAATCTTATAAAGTGACTTAGAGAATCTGCACCTATCATTATTGACAGAATCCGCATTCCAAACTACTTCGCCTAGAGAAGAACAACCATCAAATACATTCTCGCCTATACGGTCCATGCTATGAGGAATCGTTACTTTTACAAGTAGCTTATTATTTTGAAAAGCGGAAGCAGTAATACTTTTTGTTCCTTCAGGGAATTCAAACGAAATAGGTTCAGCAGTTTGCGTATCTTGTCTATACTGATAGGCTGCATGGTCAAGATATATCATTTTATCTAAATCCTGAGCCCCTAACCAAGAGGTTCCCCTAAAAGCATTTGTACCAACATACTTTATTGTACCAGAAGTTTTTACTGTCGCAAGACTTCCGCGATCTGCAAAAATATAAGCAGGAACGGATTTCACCTTATCACCAAAATATACTTCTCTAATAGGGCAATAGCCAAACACTTCATAGTTAGAATAACTTACAACATCTGCATCACAATCAATAGCATTCCAATTGATTTTCTCTATTTTGGTATTAGTAAAAGAATTCGCTGCCAAAAACTTCATGTTTGTAGGAACGGTAAGTTCTGTAATACCAGAACAACCACAAAAAGTAGCACCATAATCGCTATAATTTGTCCATGCATCACCAATCTGCTCCATAGACTCCGGCAATTCAAGTTTCTTCAATCCAGTACAACCGAAGAACACTCTATTACCTAAACGCTTCACACCTTCCCCAAAAGTAACATCCTCCAGATTGTCATATTCGTAAAAGGCATAGTTACCAACAAACGCAACGCCTCCTTCTATTACAACTCTTTTGATTTTGCTCTTCCAAGGATTCCATGAAGGCAAAGTTGCATTAGTATTGGTTGGATTGGTAAAATTATTCATTTCGCCTTCTCCACCTATAGTGAGCACACCTTGGTCATCTAAACACCAATTCACCCCTGTTCCACACACACCTTGTGCCACATTATCTGCCAAGGATGGGATAACAGCCAGAAATAAGGCAACGACTATCAGTTGCAATCTTGCGTTAAAATTTCCCATATTAATTGTTTCTTAGAAAATTTGACTTTGCCACGAATCCTCATTTGGCGATAAAACACACAATTAGCTGACGGCAAAATAAAAAGCGTAGGATTCTACCTGTTACCCATCAAGAACAAGCGTCAAGTAAACGCCTTTATATTATGTCGCGATACCAAGCCCCACCCGCTATCCTTCTCAGCACAAAAGCCTCTTAAAGAGACTCTCCGTGCATCGATACGGCGTGAGCGATAGTGGTATCGCTTGCAAAGGTAATGAAAAAATCGATTACTCGTATCTTTTTCATGGATTATTTTTAGCAGTTAGGATAAAAAACTGATGTTTGGGCACACAAAGAAGACTTATTGCGCCCAAACACACCATTCTCTTCGTTTTTAAACTTGAATTCCAAATTGGCTTTTCAAAATGCTTCGTTGATTTTTGCCACAAGTTCCTCTGACTTGAAGTCTTCCATCTTAGAAAAGGCAAACTGATGCAAGAACATGATTCAAAACCACAGAATCCCATTATCGCCAATGTACTCTATAAGAGCAAGATATTGGAGAGTTGGGGACGTGGAATAGGTACAATGGTCGATGAATGCAAACGTGTAGGCTTGCCTGCTCCAGAATTCAATACTGATGGTAATTTTGTGTGGGTCGTGTTTAAGTATAATAGGAGCAGTGTGGTAAACACCCAACAAGTACCCAACAAGCTACAAAATTTGTTCAGGAGCTGATTTCTGTTGTAAATACCAATGAATATTCAGTAAAAGAAATCATGTCTCTCTTAAAATTAAAGGATAGGGTTAATTTCTTGAAAACTTACCTTGCTCCTGCTTTGGAAGAAGGCTTAATATCAATGAAATACCCTAAAAACCCAAAACATCCGGGACAAAAATATATGCTTACTGAAAAAGGTAAGGAATTATTGAAATAGAAAGATGACAAAGGCAGTGGTTATTTGTTCCACTGCCTTTGTCATTTCTATTTCTGTATCAAGTACTTCAAATTCTCAAATGCAGAACACTCTTTTAATAAGCGCAAGCACCTGTAAGCTAGTCGACCCAGCTAGCAAAAAAAAAGACGTTTAATAGGTTCAACGACCTAGGATATTAAGTGCTTGAAGACTGTTTCTAGAAGATTCCCACTAGGCTCAGCAGAGCTGCTGAGCCTAGTCAGCAGGTCTGCCCACTGCAGTCAGCAAGTCTGCTGAGCCTAGTGACAACACCCTTTAACCGTACAACTACGCATCCTTTAGTTGTACGACTATAAACCCTTTAATCGTACAACTACACACCATTTAGTTGTACAACTATACCCCATTTGGATGTACGACTACACACCTTTTGGTTGTACAACTATAAAGCATTTGGTTGTACAACTACAAACCTTTTAGTTGTACAACTACACAACCATTGATTGTACACCTCACCTATTTTACTCTCTATCAAGACATTGCTGATATATTTTTCTTTTCAAACCTTTACAATTTACACATTTTCGAGGTTTTCTAAGCAGCGTTTTTACACATTTTCGAGGTTTTCTACACTTTCTCCGTTATTACCAGCACATGACTTTCGTCGCTCAGTGTGGTGGCAAAAATATAAGTTTCGCCCCCATCCTTCAGTTTTAATCGCTTGCGCAATTCTGCTACGGAAAGAGGGAAGTTGCGGGTGGCGATGTTCGCCTTGGTGATTCCTGACAGATGACGCTTCAACTCCTTTTTATTAAAGGAGGATACGGCGATGATGCGGAAACTTCTGCCCGGGAAGACGGCGATAGGCTCACGGCTCACGAAAAGATGACTGTTCTTGGAAAGCATCCTTGCATCATATCGCTCGGAAAGAACACCGAAACAGCCGGCTTTCATCAACGAGGCATTCGGCTCGTAAAGATACTGCATCTCTTCAAGGGTGGAAGGGGCTATCTTCACCGAAGAAGACTCCATATCCAACTCGTCGCAGACGAAGGATTGCGCATCGTTGATACAATAAATGCGGAGATTTTCGCCCATATTTCGCGCAGACAGCACTAAAAGAAGCTCCTTGCACTCATTGTTCACGGAGATGATATGAACCTCTCTTACGTGGCTTAATTCGCTTATGGCACGGTGCCAGTCGAGCATCGGAGAGAGTTTGATGATAACGTAATCTGCCTTCAAAAGCATCTCTTCCTGCAAAACGGTGACATCGGGTGTGCAATCCTTCAAGGATACCACCTTGTTGCCAGCATCGTCTCTACGGGCGGGATCTATGAAGATTAACTTTAATTCCTTTAACGAATGAAGCACTTCTATTCCATCCCCATTCTTCACGATGGCGTTCTTCAAGCCCAAGCGCTCGAAGTTCTCCTTCGCCGCATCACAGAGATGAGCCTGTCGCTCCACATACATCGACTTCATTCCCAATCGGGCTGCGATATAAGAGAAATCTACTCCGAAGCCACCAGTCAAATCTACAAACCCGATTTCTTCTGAAAAATCTTCCTGACCAGTTTCGTTTTTTACTTCATTAACATTATCTTCTGATTCCGTTAATATCTGTTTCTTTTCAAAAGTGCCTTCATTTTTGGCGAATTCTGAATCAACCGCCCTTTCGCTCACAAATTCGCAAATTTTAGAAAAGTGAGAATCTGAAGCGTTTCCTGCTGCTTTTTCATTTTCTGATGAAGAAACCGGCAAGCCAAGCAGTCTTGCTGCCAATTCTGCCTTATAAAGCGCGGTGGATTCTGAGGAGCATTGCTCCATCGAAATATGAGGGGGATAGATGATGCCATCTATGTTCGCCCAACGGGGCAACTTGGCACGAGCCATCTTTCGTCCGCGAATCTGGTCGAGGGCGAAAGGCATATCTACTTCCGGATTCTTGCTTCCGAGAAAAGCCAACTGGCGGACATCCTCGTCCTGGTGCTGGCGAATGAAATCTTGAGTTGCTTGGTTCATCATTTCAGTAACTTCTCTTTTCTGTAACTACTATTTTCTGTAACTACTATTCTATTAATAACCGCAAAATTACGATATTCTGATGAAAATACAAAATAAATATGGAAATATCTTACCCAAGATCCTGTTTTAAAGCACCACACACCGCTTTTTGCCTCACTATGGCAAAAGATTGCCCTTGCCAGGGCAATAATTGCCATCCAAAGGCACAAATCAAAAAGAGAACGAACGAAAATCAAAAAAACAAAGAAAAGTTTAAAAGGGACAAACGAAAAAGCAGAAGCGTATAGAAAGGATTGAGTAAATAGACTACACACTACACTCTTCTTCCATAACATCTTGATTATCAACAAATAAAAGGAGTGCAATACTCATCTGCACACTACACTCACACTACACACACACTTCACTCGCTAAAAATTTTAGAAGTGTAGTGTGCCCTTAAAAAGTGAAGAGTGAGTGAAGTGTCAAAGGGCACACTACACTCACTCAACTTCTTATACTTCAACCACTTACCCCCTAAAGAGTGTAGTGTGAAGTAGTTTTGGGAAAATTCTCCCGCACTCAGCAAATCTGCAAGAAAAGCAGAATGAATGCAGGGAGAATATTCAGAATCCTAAATCTATGCGATGGATTAGTCAGCCAACTTAGCCTTCAAGAACTCACGGTTCAAGCGGGCGATGTTAGCAATAGACTCGTTCTTAGGACAAACAGCCTCGCAAGCACGAGTGTTTGTACAGTTACCGAATCCAAGCTCATCCATGCGTGCAATCATCTTCTTAGCACGGGTAGCAGCCTCTACACGACCCTGTGGGAGAAGTGCCAACTGGCTAACCTTTGAGCTGACGAAGAGCATGGCAGAACCATTCTTACATGCTGCAACACAAGCACCGCAACCGATACATGTAGCGCAATCCATTGCCTCGTCTGCATTCTCCTTAGGAATCAGGATAGCGTTGGCATCCTGAGCCTGACCTGTACGGATGCTGGTGTAACCACCTGCCTGGATGATCTTGTCGAATGCTGAACGGTCAACCATACAGTCCTTGATGATAGGGAAACCAGCAGAACGCCAAGGCTCAACGGTGATAACGTCACCATCGTTGAAACGACGCATGTAGAGCTGACATGTTGTAGCACCACGCTCAGTCTTACCATGAGGTGTACCATTAATATAGAGAGAGCACATACCGCAGATACCCTCGCGGCAGTCGTGGTCGAAGACGAAAGGCTCCTGACCTGACTCGATGAGCTCCTCGTTCAAGATGTCGAGCATCTCGAGGAATGAAGTATCATCTGGGATGTTCTTCATCTCGTGTGTATCGAAGTGACCCTGTGCTGTAGGACCGTCCTGCTTCCAATACTTAACTGTGAAACTTATATTTCTTGCCATTGTCTTGTTCGCTTTTTAATTCTTGTAATTTCTTGTCTGTACCTTAATTGCCTCATACTCGAGAGGTTCCTTGTTGAGCACTGGAGCAGTTGTATCATTGCCCTGATACTCCCAGCAGCCTACGTAGAAGAAGTTCTCGTCATCACGCTTAGCCTCGCCTTCCTCTGTCTGGTACTCCTCACGGAAGTGACCACCACAGCTCTCGTTGCGGTGCAATGCATCGTAAGCGATCAACTCGCCCATCAAGATGAAGTCACGCAAGTGGATAGCCTTATCCAACTCTACGTTCAAGCCTTCCTTCTTGCCAGGGATGAAGAGGTTCTTGTTGAATTCCTCGCGCAGAGCCTTCATCTTCTTCAAGCCTTCCTCAAGACCTTCCTTGGTACGACCCATACCTACGTGCTCCCAAAGGATGTGACCCAACTCCTTGTGGATAGAATCTACAGAGCGCTTGCCCTGGATACCCATCAGGCGGTCGATTTCCTTCTGAACACCTGCCTCTGCCTCTGCGAACTCTGGGAGATCGGTAGAGAGCTTTGGCCACAATGCCTGGTCGGCCAAGTAGTTCTGGATGGTGTATGGCAATACGAAGTAACCGTCAGCCAAGCCCTGCATCAAAGCAGATGCACCAAGACGGTTGGCACCGTGGTCAGAGAAGTTACACTCACCAATAGCGAAGAGACCTGGGATAGTGGTCATCAACTCGTAGTCAACCCAGATACCACCCATTGTATAGTGGATAGCAGGGAAGATCATCATTGGGTTGTAGTACTTCACGCCGTTAATCTCGTTAGCCAACTCACCTGGGTTAACGTCGGTAATCTCCTCATACATATCGAAGAGGTTGCCATAACGCTGAAGGATAACGTCGATACCGAGACGGTTGATAGACTCAGAGAAGTCGAGGAATACGGCAAGACCTGTGTTGTTGACACCGAAGCCCTTGTCGCAACGCTCCTTAGCTGCACGAGAAGCCACGTCACGAGGAACCAGGTTACCGAATGCTGGGTAACGGCGCTCCAAGTAGTAGTCGCGGTCTTCCTCTGGAATATCAGAACCCTTCTTTGTACCTGCCTGCAATGCCTTGGCATCCTCAATCTTCTTAGGAACCCAGATACGACCATCGTTACGGAGTGACTCTGACATCAAAGTCAACTTACTCTGGTTTGTACCGTGAACAGGGATACATGTAGGGTGAATCTGAACGTAAGATGGGTTAGCGAAGTCAGCACCCTTGCGGTAGCACTGGATAGCTGCTGTACAGTTACAACCCATAGCGTTTGTAGAAAGGAAGTAAGCGTTACCATAACCACCGGTAGCGATAACTACGGCGTTGGCAGAGAAACGCTCCAACTTACCTGTGATCAAATTCTTGGCGATGATACCACGAGCGTGACCGTCAACGATAACAATATCCTCCATCTCGTAACGGGTGAAGAGCTTTACCTTACCTGCCTCAACCATGCGGCTCAAAGAAGAGTAAGCACCGAGGAGGAGCTGCTGACCTGTCTGACCCTTAGCATAGAATGTACGAGATACCTGAGCACCACCGAAAGAACGGTTAGCCAACATACCACCGTATTCACGAGCGAAAGGAACGCCCTGAGCTACGCACTGGTCGATGATGTCGTTGCTCACCTCAGCCAAACGGTAAACGTTAGCCTCACGAGCACGGTAGTCACCACCCTTTACTGTATCGTAGAACAAACGGTAAACAGAGTCACCATCATTCTGATAATTCTTAGCTGCATTGATACCACCCTGTGCTGCGATAGAGTGAGCACGACGTGGAGAGTCCTGGATGCAGAAGTTCAAGATGTTGAAGCCCATCTCGCCAAGAGAAGCAGCAGCAGAAGCACCTGCCAAACCTGTACCTACGACGATAACGTCGAGCTTTAACTTATTCTTAGGGTTAACCAAACGCTGGTGAGCCTTATAGTTGGTCCATTTCTCAGCTACTGGTCCTTCAGGTATTCTAGAATTTAATGTTTTTGCCATAATCTTTTTTAATACTTAAATGATTACACGAATTATGCGCAGCACAAAGATGGAGCGCAACCGAAAGCGAATGCCAATACGACAACGATGAAGAGGAGAAGCAGGATGGTAGAGTAAATCATACCAATAGTCTTCCAACGGCAGAACCAAGTCTTACCGTTCCAACCGAGAGTCTGAATAGCACTCCAGAAACCGTGAGTGAGGTGGAACCAAAGAGCTACCAACCAGATGATGTAGAGAACTACAAACACAGGGTTAGAGAAGGTGTCCTGAATGAATGCGAAGCCGTCTGCTGGGCTGTGACCGAAGCTTGTACCCAAAAGCTCAGCGAACATCATGTTGTACCAGAAGTTGAAGAGGTGAAGCAACAAACCGAGAACGATGATGATACCAAGCACCAACATGTTCTGGCTAGCCCACTCTACCTTCTCTGGCTTTGAAGTTACCTCGTAACGCTGATTTCCGCGAGCACGACGGTTCTGTGCTGTCAGAATGAAAGCGTAAACGATGTGACAAACTGCCAAAGCTGCCAAACCTAATGTTGCAACTACGGCGTACCAGTTAGCACCCAACAACTCGCAGATTGTGTTGTAAGCTTCTCCAGAGAAAAGCGCAACCACATTCATGCAACCGTGGAATGTCAAGAATAGAATAAGTGCGATACCAGTTACTGACATCACTACCTTTCTACCAATAGATGAATTGATTAACCACATAAATGATTGAATTTAAATTATTTAACTGTTTGAAACTATTTAATATTTCCTTCATCAAGTGCCTGCGATACCTACTTTTAAGCATTCTGCAATCCTCATTTTTAGGTATATTTCCGCAAGTCAGCTGCAAAATTACTATATTTTAATGATTTATCAAAGTATTTTTGCTAAAATTTCAATTTAATTTCTTACTTTTGCCGAAAATTAGAAAAAATATAGATTAAATAGAGATTATGAACTTCAATTATGACGTAATCGTTATAGGTGGAGGACACGCCGGATGCGAGGCCGCTGCGGCCGCTGCAAACATGGGTGCCGACACCTGTTTGATAACGATGGACATGAACAAGATTGGTCAGATGAGTTGCAATCCTGCCATCGGAGGAATTGCAAAGGGACAGATTGTACGGGAGATTGACGCACTGGGCGGACAGATGGGTATCGTGACCGACAAAACCGCCATACAGTTTAGAATGCTCAACATCGGAAAGGGGCCTGCCGTATGGAGCCCACGTGCTCAATGCGACCGAGGCAAGTTTATCTGGGAATGGAGAACCATCCTCGACCACACCGACCATCTCGACATCTGGCAAGACCAGGCCGACGAACTGCTCGTTGCCAACGGCGAGGCCATCGGCGTGCGCACCATCTGGGGAGCCGAGTTCTACGCCAAGAGCATCATCATCACAGCCGGCACTTTCCTGAACGGACTGATGCACGTGGGAAGAAAGATGGTGGAAGGTGGAAGATGTGCAGAACCAGCCGTACACCACTTCACAGAGAGCATCACCCGATGGGGAATCACATCGGCAAGAATGAAAACGGGAACACCGGTGCGCATCGACAAGCGAAGCGTTCACTTCGAAGACATGGAGGAGCAGCCGGGCGACATCGACTTCCATCAGTTCTCATACATGGGCAACCATCGTGTGCTGAAGCAACTTCCTTGCTGGACTTGCTACACCAATAATAAAGTACACGAGATTCTGAAAAGCGGGCTCGACGATTCACCTTTATATAATGGTCAGATCCAGAGCACCGGTCCCCGCTACTGCCCGAGCATAGAAACCAAGCTCGTCACCTTCCCCGACAAGCAGCAGCATCCGCTCTTCCTGGAGCCGGAAGGTGAAGATACGAACGAGATGTACCTGAACGGATTTTCTTCGAGCATGCCGATGGACATCCAGCTGAAGGCGCTGCACGAAATCCCTGCGTTGAGAGATGCGAAGATCTACCGACCAGGTTACGCCATCGAGTACGATTACTTCGACCCTACTCAACTGAAGCATACGCTGGAGTCGAAAATCATCAAGGGTCTCTTCTTTGCCGGACAGGTGAACGGAACCACCGGTTACGAGGAGGCAGGCGGTCAGGGCACCGTTGCCGGAATCAACGCCGCCCTCCACTGCACGGGCGACAAGACTTTCGAGATGAAACGAGACGAGAGCTACATCGGCGTGCTCATCGATGACCTCACCACAAAGGGCGTGGATGAACCTTACCGAATGTTCACCTCAAGAGCCGAATATCGCATCCTGCTGAGACAAGACGATGCTGATGCCCGACTCACCGAGAAGGCATACGAGCTGGGCATTGCCAAGCGCAACCGTTACGACTGGTGGTTGGAGAAGAAGGAAGCCATCGAAAGAATCATCGACTTCTGCGCCAACTATCCTATCAAGAAGGAAGAGATCAATCCGAAACTCGAAGCGCTCGGCACCACTCCGCTGCGTGCCGGCTGCAAGCTCATCGACCTGGTAGCCCGCCCGCATCTGAACCTTCAGAACCTCTCGGAGATTATCCCCGACCTGAAGGCAGCGATGGAAGCACCGGCAAACCGCAAGGAAGAGATTGCAGAGGCGGCGGAAATCAAGATGAAGTACAAGGGTTACATCGACCGCGAGCGACTCATCGCCGACAAGATGCACCGTCTGGAGAACATCAGAATCAAGGGAAGATTCAAGTACTCGGAGATTCACGAAATCTCTACCGAGGGACGCCAAAAGCTCGAACGCATCGACCCTGAAACTCTGGCCCAGGCAAGCCGCATTCCGGGCGTTTCGCCAAGCGACATCAACGTGATGCTCGTGCTGATGGGAAGATAAGCCGGAAACATCGGCTGTTTCACCGCAAAAGAGTGCGAAACAAAGGATGTCGCAGAATGTTTCACGTGAAACCCACAAAACATAAAACATTTGATATTAAAGAACTTAGATTCTTTTGCATCAAGTAAATTGTGGCTAAAGTAAAACTTCAGCATTTTCGTGGAACAAAAGCGAAGAAAGAAGAAATATAGTATTAATTTTATAGTAAATAAGTAATGAACAATCAGCTATTATTAGACAATCTGCGTTGCATTCCAGATTGGCCTATCAAGGGTGTAAACTTCCGTGACGTGAGTACCCTTTTCAAGAATCCAGCATCTCTCAAGGAGATCTGCGACGAGATGTATGAGATCTACAAAGACAAGGGAATTACCAAGATTGTGGGCATCGAATCTCGCGGTTTCGTAATGTCTTCGGCACTCGCCATCCGTCTCGGAGCAGGCGTAGTTTTGTGCCGCAAGCCAGGTAAGCTTCCATGCAAAACCGTGCAGGCTAGCTACGCCAAAGAGTATGGCATCGACACCATCGAAATCCACGAAGATGCCATCAACGAGAACGACGTAATCCTCCTCCACGATGACCTTCTCGCCACCGGCGGAACCATGAAGGCTGCATGCGATCTGGTAAAGAAATTCCACCCGAAGAAGGTGTATGCCAACTTCATTATCGAGCTCGTAAACGAGAATTTCGAAGGCAGAAAAATCTTCGATGACGACGTAGAAGTATCAACTTTAATGCAGTTGTAACCCCATCTAGCGTTGCGGTTTCACGTGAAACCACAACGCTATTTTACCCTATTTTTAACCCATAATAAGATGACGAAACAAGAAAATGAGGAGCGATTGGCAAGGCTGAAAAACATAGTTTTGAGCATGCCGGAGAAGCCAGGAAGCTATCAATACTACGACGAAAACCATACGATTATATACGTGGGAAAGGCGAAAAACCTGAAGAGAAGAGTGTCTTCTTACTTCCATAAAGAGGTGGATAGATACAAGACAAAGGTGCTTGTTTCTAAGATTTTCGACATCTCTTATACCGTTGTAAACACCGAGGAAGATGCCCTTTTGCTGGAAAACAGCCTCATAAAAAAGTATAATCCAAGGTATAATGTTTTGCTGAAAGACGGCAAAACCTATCCTTCTATATGCGTTACGAACGAGTATTTTCCCCGCATTTTCAAGACCCGAAACATCAATAAAAAGGTGGGAACTTTCTTCGGTCCTTACCCTCATGTGAGCAGCATGTATGCCGTTCTGGAGGTCATCAAGAAGCTGTATAAACCCCGCACTTGCCGGTTTCCTATCACCAAAGAAGGCGTGGCGGAAGGCAAATACAAGCCCTGTCTGGAGTACCATATTCACAACTGCGGAGCCCCTTGTATCAACAGACAAAGCTACGAAGAGTACCAGGAAAACATGCGCCAGGCACGTGAAATACTGAAGGGAAACACCCGCGAAGTGAGCAAATATCTCTATGATTTGATGATGAAAAATGCCGAACTTCTGCGCTTCGAAATAGCCGAAGAATACAAGAAGAAGTACCAGCTGCTGGACGAATTTGAGGCAAAAAGCGAGGTGGTAAGCCATACCATTACCGACGTTGACGTCTTCACCATCGTGAATGATGACGCCATGAAGAATGCTTTCATCAACTATATTCACGTGAAAAACGGCACTATCAACCAGAGCTTCACCTACGAGTATAAGCGCAAGCTGGAGGAGAGCGACGAGGAACTTCTGATTACCGCCATACCGGAAATCAGAGAGCGTTTCCATTCTACTTCAAAAGAGATTATCGTGCCTTTCGAGATGGAATGGAAACTGAAAGATGCCATCTTCTTCGTGCCTCAGAGGGGCGACAAAAAGCACCTTCTGGAGCTCTCGGAAATGAACTGCAAGCAGTATAAATTCGACCGTCTGAAGCAGGCAGAAAAGCTCAATCCGGAGCAGAAACAAACCCGATTGATGAAGGAATTGCAGACGAAACTGAAGCTTCCAAAGATGCCTTACCAGATAGAATGCTTCGATAATTCCAACATATCGGGTACCGATGCCGTGGCTGGATGTATCGTATATAAAGGTATGAAACCATCAAGAAAGGACTATAGAAAATACAACATCAAGACGGTGGAAGGACCGGATGACTATGCTTCGATGCAGGAGGTGGTAAGACGCCGCTACAGTCGCATGATAGAGGAAGAAACTGCCCTGCCAGACCTTATCATCACCGATGGTGGAAAGGGCCAGATGGAGGTGGTAAGAGAGGTGATAGAAGACGAACTGCACCTGGAAATCCCTATCGCAGGTCTTGCCAAGGACGACCGCCACCGCACCAACGAACTCCTCTACGGCTTCCCGCCACAAACCATCGCTCTACCACCAGAAAGCGAGCTTTTTAAGGTATTGACGCAGATACAGGACGAAGTACATAGATACGCCATCACCTTCCATCGTGACAAGCGCAGCAAACACGCCCTGCATTCGGAACTAGACGATATCAAAGGCATCGGTCCTAAGGCAAAAGAGGCACTCCTGAGCAAGTTTAAGAGCGTGAAAAAGATAAAGGAAGCATCGTTAGAACAGCTTACCGAGGTACTAGGCCCCCATAAAGCCGAAATTCTTGCGAAATATTTCGCTGAAAAAGGCGAGAATATGAAATAAAAGTCGTATATTTGCAGTTGAAACTATGTAATAATAATAAAATTCAAACAGATGAGAATAGTAATACAGCGTGTAGGCCATGCCTCTGTAACCATTGAAGGAGAAGTGAAATCTTCCATCAAGCAGGGCTATCTGATCCTTCTCGGCGTTGAGGAAAGCGACACTTCAGAAGATGTAGATTGGTTGGTTAGAAAGGTCATAGGCCTTCGTGTTTTCGACGACGAGAATCATGTGATGAACCGTTCTATCATGGATGTAAACGGCGAGATTCTGGTGATTAGCCAGTTCACCCTATTTGCCAGCTACAAGAAGGGAAACCGTCCTAGCTGGCTAAGAGCAGCCAAGCACGAAATCAGCGTTCCGCTCTATGAAGAGTTCTGCAAAAAGCTGTCAGATGCACTCGGAAAGCCAGTAGGAACAGGCGAATTTGGTGCCGATATGAAGGTAGAATTACTGAATGATGGTCCTGTTACCATCATGATGGACACCCATAATAAGGAGTAAAAACTAAACATTCGAGAACAGATGGAAAAGATTTTAAAATATAAAAGTTGGTTCCTGGCTATAGGAATAATCATAACGTTTACCTTTTCTCAAAGGTTCTTAAACAATCCATGGGCAGAATATGTTGGTGAAACCCTCGTTACCATTGGCTTGAATATGGAGGTCATCAGCGACAAAAGGGAGGATGGAAAAATCGGTATCTACAACACCATTGCCGCTATATTCATAACTGGATTATGGCTATGTCAGACTTATTTCATAATTAAAGATCATCTGTTATGACTATAAAAGAAGCACAGGAAGCAGTAGATAAGTGGATTAAGGAATATGGCGTTCGCTATTTCAGCGAACTTACCAATATGGCTTGTCTTACAGAAGAAGTAGGAGAACTGGCTCGTGTCATCGCCCGAACATACGGCGACCAGAGCTTCAAAAAAGGCGAAAAGCCTAACCTAGGAGAGGAAATGGCTGACGTTCTCTGGGTTCTCATTTGTCTGGCTAACCAAACGGGTATCGATCTTACCGAAGAGCTCCAGAAAAGCATCGACAAGAAGACCCAAAGGGATGCTGAAAGACATAAGAACAATCCGAAATTGAAGGAATAAGAATCATATAAATAACTAAACTTTAATAATAAAAAAAGTAACATTAAGTATGAGCAGTATTAAAGAACAGGTTCTTGCACAGCAGGGACAGTATAGCGAGTCGGACGACAAGTATTTGTCTGTATTGAAACAGTATAATTGCAACCTCAACGACGAGGAAATCGCAGCAGAAGTGAAGAAGATTCTCGATGAAAAGGTAGCAGAGAATGAGACTATGGAGGTGAAGAAGTTCCTCTTCGGTAGCATCGAACTTACATCTCTTCATACAGAAGATACAGAGGAAAGCATCCTGAAGATGATTGAAAAGGTAAACCAGTTTGCCCACGATTATCCTGAGCTTCCTCATGTAGCAACCGTATGCACCTACCCTAACTTCGCTGGTCTTATCAGTCAGAGTCTGGAGGTTGATAGCGTAGAAATCGCCGTTGTAAGCGGTAATTTCCCATCTTCTCAGACATTTATCGAGGTAAAGATTGCCGAGACAGCCATGGCTATCAAGGATGGCGCTACAGAGGTGGATATCGTAATGCCTGTAGGCAAATTCTTCAGCGAGGATTACGAGGGTCTCTGCGACGATATCCAGGAGTTGAAGGAAACCTGCGGCGAGCACAAGATGAAGTGTATCCTGGAAACAGGCGACTTGAAGAACTGCAGCAACATCATGAAGGCTTCTGTTCTTGCCATGTATGCAGGTTCTGATTACATCAAGACTTCTACAGGTAAGGAGAAGGTTTCTGCTACTCCAGAGGCAGCATACGTAATGTGCCAGGCCATCAAGGCTTACTACGAGAAGACTGGTATTCAGATTGGTTTCAAGCCTGCCGGCGGCATCAATACCGTTCACGACGCAGTGGTTTACTACACCATTGTGAAGGAAGTTTTGGGCGAAAAGTGGCTGACCAACCAGTGGTTGCGCCTCGGCACATCCCGCCTTACCAACCTCCTATTGAGCGAAATCCTGGGTAAGGAAATCAAGTATTTCTAAAAGAAATAAGTTATAATCAATAGGTTACAGAAGCAAAAAGGGTTGATTCTCCGAGAGAATCAACCCTTTTCTATTTATTATGCTTTTCTTTCTATTACGAAATCCAAATACGCCTTCAAGGCATTATATACATCCCTATCCTCCACGTATGTATCGAGGAAATTCATCGCCTCGGCATGGAAATCCCACATACGCTTATCAGCATATTCTATACCGCCATTCTCCTTGGTAAATGCCACCAGCTGAGCGATTTCCTCTGAAGAAATCTCACGGGATTTCACCTTTCTCGCCAGCTTCATCATCTCCTCATCGCCCGTTGACTTAAGTGCATAGATAACAGGCAGGGTCAGTTTACCCTCCGTCATATCGTTGCCCGTTGGCTTACCAATCTCCTTGGAATCATAATAATCAAAGATATCATCACGAATCTGGAAAATGATGCCGAGATTCTGGCCAAATCGCTTGGCAGCAGTAACCTCTACGGCAGAAGCATTGGCCGATAACGCACCAATACCTGCACAAGCCTCGAAAAGAGCGGCAGTTTTCTGATTAATTACTTCATAATAAATCTCTTCTGATATTTCTTCATTGCTGATGCTATTCAACTGGAGAATCTCACCATTCGACAAGGTACGGCCCAACTCTGCCAGATAGCGAACAATCTCTTCTGAATGAGAATAAGATACATGAAGAAGAGCGGTTGATAAAATATAGTCGCCCACAAGTACGGCTACCTTATTATTATAGGTAGCATTCACACTAGCCTGTCCACGACGCTCGCCACTCTCATCAACCACATCATCATGAACCAGCGAAGCGGTATGAAGAAGCTCCAAACCAACAGCAGAATGTTGAGTTACGCTAGAAACCTTTCCAAAATTACGAGCCATCAGCAGGATGAGTATAGGGCGCATGCGCTTTCCAGCGCGCTGACGGATGTGGTCGAGCACCTGGGAAAGGAGGCCGTCACTGTGCATCAAAGACTTGTTGAACAAATCTACGAAATCTGCCAAATCTGCCTCAATTGGTTGTTTGATAAGTGATAAATAGTCCATTATTTTCGTTTAAACCTACTTAATTTCTGAAATTTGATACAAAATTAATGAATTATTCGTGAAATATCGCATTTTTTTAGTAATTTTACACCATAAAAATGAATATTATGGATAAATTGTTCCTTTTAGACGCTTATGCGCTCATTTATAGGTCGTATTACGCCTTTATGAAAGCCCCTCGAATCAATTCGAAGGGTCTTAATACTTCATGTGTCATGGGTTTCTGCAATACCCTTAACGAGATACTTACCAAGGAGAAGCCAACCCACATAGCGGTGGCTTTCGACCATGGCAAAACCTTTCGCCATGAGGCTTTTCCTGCTTACAAAGCCCAGCGAGAAGAGACTCCGGAAGACATCAAACTCTCGGTGCCTATCATCAAAAGTATACTCGAAGCATACCATATTCCCATCCTTCAGGTAGATGGTTTCGAGGCAGATGACATCATCGGAACCGTTGCTCTGCAAGCTGGCGAAAAAGGTATTGAAACCTATATGCTCACACCAGACAAAGATTATGCGCAGCTGGTTCGTGACAATGTTTTCATGTTCCGACCTCGCCATGGAGGTGGGTACGAAAAGCTCGGAGTTGAAGAGATTGAAGAAAAATACAGCATCGCTTCCCCACTCCAGGTCATCGACCTCTTGGCACTGATGGGTGACTCTGCCGACAACTTTCCTGGATGCCCAGGCGTTGGAGAGAAAACTGCCATCAAACTGATTGGCGAGTTTGGAAGTATTGAGGGGTTGATTGAGAACTCATCAAAAGTGAAAGGCAAACTTCGCGAAAAGGTGGAAGGTGCCGTGGAAGATATCAAGATGTCGAAATTCCTGGCAACCATCAGAACCGATGTTCCTGTGGATTTGAAGATGGATGACTTGAAGTTGACTGAGCCAGACAACGCCAAACTAGACGAAATTTTCACCGAACTGGAGTTTAAGTCGTTCGCCAACCGAGTTCTTAAAAAACCTCAAAAGGTGCAAACAAACCCTACAGGAGAGCTCGATTTATTTGGCGCACAGCCAAGCGATGCCCAGGAAGAGCAAAAAAACACGAGTTTTGAGACCATTAAAACGGTTACTCACACATACAAACTCATTGAAACAGAAGAAGATGCGCACAATCTTTATGATTATTTAGTTACAAAGCAGATTCTCAGTTTAGATGCAGAGACCACTTCTACCTCTGCCATCGATGCAGAATTGGTAGGTTTGAGCTTTGCCGTTGAGGAGAAAGAGGCATTCTACGTAGCAATTCCAGCAAATCGTGAAGAAGCCTTAAAATTCGTAAACATATTCAAACCGCTCTACGAGAACCCGGAAATCCTGAAAGTGGGACAAAACATCAAGTACGATTACGAGGTGTTGATGAACTACGGAGTAGAGATACAGGGAAAGATGTTTGATACAATGCTCGCCCACTACATCATCCAGCCAGAGCTTTATCACAACATGGACTATCTCGCCGAAGTCTTCCTCAACTACCAGACTGTTCACATCGAAGAGCTGATAGGCCCGAAGGGCAAGAACCAGAAGTCGATGCGCGACCTTGCCCCATCTGAAGTTTACGAGTATGCAGCCGAGGATGCCGACATCACATTGAGATTGAAGAATGTGCTCGAACCAAAGCTCAAGGAGATAGAATGCGAGGATCTGTTCTGGAATGTAGAGATGCCATTGGTACCAGTGCTTGCCCACATGGAGATGAATGGTGTGTGCATTGATACAGAAACATTGAAGGAGACTTCCAATAATCTTACCAATCGTCTCGCAGAAATCGAACATCATATCTATGAGTTGGCAGGCGAATCTTTCAACATCTCTTCTCCTCGACAAGTAGGAGAAATTCTCTTCGGAAAGATGAAGATTGTGGAAAAGCCGAAGAAGACGAAGACGGGACAGTATGTAACCAGCGAAGAGGTTTTGCAGCAGTTGCGCAGCAAGAGTCCTATCATCGATGAGATATTGAACTACAGAGGATTGAAGAAGCTTCTTGGCACCTATATCGATGCTCTTCCCAAGCTTATCAACCCTCGAACCGGTCATATCCACGCATCGTTCAACCAAGCCATCACAGCCACAGGTCGTCTCTCTTCAAGCGATCCGAACCTGCAGAACATCCCTGTGAGAGATGACGATGGCAAGGAGATAAGAAGATGTTTCATCCCAGAGCCAGGATGTCTATTCTTTTCTGCGGATTACTCACAGATAGAGCTTCGCATCATGGCACACTTGAGCGAAGATGCCAACATGGTAGAGGCATTCCGCGAAGGTTCGGATATCCACGCCGCCACAGCAGCCAAGATCTGGCACGAAGACATCAAGGACGTGACCGATGCCCAGAGAAAGAAGGCAAAGACCGCCAACTTCGGTATCATCTACGGCATCACCACCTTCGGTCTTGCCCAACGCATGAACATCGAGAACAAGGAAGCGAAGCAAATCATAGAAGATTACTTCCGCACCTTCCCAGGCGTTCAGGCCTATATGGAGAAATCGAAGGAGATGGCAAGAGCCAAGGGATACGCCGAAACCCTCTTCCACCGCCGCCGCTATCTGCCGGATATCAACAGCAAGAACGGCACTGTGAGAGGATTCGCCGAGCGCAATGCCATCAATGCCCCTATCCAGGGTTCAGAGGCCGACATCATCAAGGTGGCGATGGTACGCATCTTCAACCGCTTCAGAAAAGAAGGCATCAAGAGCAAGATGATCATTCAGGTGCACGACGAGCTCAACTTCTCCGTCTATCCAGAAGAGAAAGAACAGGTGGAGAAGATTGTGGTAGAAGAAATGCAGAATGCCTACAAGCTCAGCGTGCCACTGGTGGCAGATGCCGGTTGGGGCAAAAACTGGCTTGAAGCGCATTAATTTAATACAAAATAAACACAAAAATGCTGCAAAAGGTATATTTTTTATCCTTTGGCAGCATTTTTTTACGTAAAAGATTCCTCCTTTCTTATTTTTTTTGTAAATTTGTCGCAAGAATCTATCAGGCAGAGGCATCAAAGAGAAAAAAGGACCTCAATACATCAAGTATACCAGATTCATATTCTCTGCCTTTGGACAGAAAGTAATATAATAATAATGATAAATTTCAAGCTTATGAAACATCTATTTTTCTCAGTAGGTTTGCTTTGCCTCATGGCAGCACCTATCAGTGTATCTGCTCAAGCACAGAGCACTAAGGACTTACTTAAAGAGCGTAAAGAACTTGTAAAGGCATCTAAGGCAGAACTCAACGCAAAGGCAACAAAAGCCGCACAGAAAGAGGCTAAGAAATTGAAGAAGGAAGGTTGGCAATCAGCTCCAGGAGCACTCCCATTGGAGAAGCAGCTCGACAAGTCATACCTCATGCAGATGGAGTATGATGAGTCTATGTACCCAAAGTACCTGATGGGCGAGGCCATGAGCATTGGCGAGAACTATGATGGCGCCAAGATGCAAGCCACAGAATTGGCTAAGCAGAACCTGGCTGCACAGATTCAGACAGAGGTTTCAGCTCTCGTAGACAACTCTGTTGCCACACAGCAGCTCGCTATGGAAGAAGCTGTTACCGTGACCAAGAGTATCATGGCCAGCAAGAGCCTCATCGTACAGAGCATCGGTAGAACCATCACCGTGGTAGAGTGCTTCCGCACCTTGAAGAACAAGAACAAGGAGGTGCTGGTACGCATCGCTTACAACGGAGAGATGGCTAAGGCTGCAGCTAAGCAGGCTATCCGCCAGAGCCTCGAAAACGAGAGCAGCGAGCTGCACAAGAAACTTGATAACGTTTTGGGAACAAAATAAGTAGATAATGAAAAAAACAACATTTGCAATAGCATGGTTGTTAGGATGTACACTCGGCCTCTCTGCACAGGAGGCCGAGACTCCTAAACCCCATGATACAAAAATAAAATTAAGCAATACAGCCGACGGTTTTGCCAACTATTATAGCGGCTACTACTATTACCATGGTGGAGAAATCTTCAACATGCGTAACTACCCTATGTTTGCCGGTAATAAGATCAGCTCACTTCGCATCAATCCTTCAGGCACATCTTACGCCTTCATCGACAACAAGAAAGATAAGAACAGCGTAGATGTATACAGCCTCATCTATAAGGATACAAGACAGGGAAAAGTAGGTACCACCAAGTTGTTCAAACCGCTTGCCATCTGCTATTCTCCAGATGCCAAATTCCTCTATGTGATGGGATCTGACAAGAAGATTCATATCTACACCACCCGCAAGACACAGGAGGTTAAGAACTTCGATGTAAACGAGACAGCATCTCGCCTTGATGCAAGCCCTAACGGATTCTTCCTCATAGCTAGCTCCGCAAACAAGATACAGGTCATCAACATGGAAAACCAGAGCGTGAGAACCACCATCGACCTGAAGGCTGAACTGAAGGACATTGCCTTCTCTTCCAACAGCAAGCAGATGGCTGTACTCACAGCAGATGGAACCTGCGATGTATATGATACTAAGACTTTCAAGGTGAGCAAGCATTTTGATGCTATGGGCATCGCCGAAAAGTGCTACTTCCACCCAGAGAACAAATACCTGGCTATCGTTACCGGTGAACAGCGCGTGGCACTCCTCAACCTGCTCAACGACGATGACCGCCAATATATTGACGCCAAAGATGCCGGCATCAAGTATATCAACTTCACAAAGAATGTGAAGAACGAGTTCTATCTTGTTTATGCCACCAGCAACGGTATCACATTCACCCCTGTGGGCTTCCTCTCTCCTAACCGTCAGGAAAAACTGAAGGATGAGTTGAACAGCCGCATGGACGAGTGGATGAAGCAGATGGACGGTGAGTCGCTCGACGACTACAAGGTACGTGTCAACGAGCAGACCCGACTCAACCAGATGCGCCTCTTCGAGACAGAAATTGCTACCAACATGGCTGAGAATCTGTTGACATCATCAGACGTGAAACTCGGTAACTACAACGCCGACATGAACATGTTGACCCTCGATTTCAACAACATGCCAAGCATTTACCTGACCGTGCCTGCAAGCGAATTGGAAGGCATGGACGTAAGCAACCTGGAATTCACCAACACCAAGTACGGCTTGAACGATAAGGACGAATTCGAGCTTGTCTATACCGAGGTTGTGAACAAGAAGACAGGAAAGAAGTACGTGTTCGACAATACCGAGCGTAAGTCGCTGGCTTTCTTGGAATCAGACGACAACTTCGTTCCATTCGAGCAGTTGCAAGGCGCCAAGATGGAAGAGCTGAAGCTGGAGGAAATCAAGAACAAGATATTGAAGAACGCCCAGGAGCAGAACGTCATCTCCGACCATACCAAGATTGATGTACACACCAAGGTGGTAAACGGCACAGATGCATCGGGTAAGAACATCTTCAACTATGATGTGGATGTATCTTATACTGTTGACGAGGCTTTCTCTGCAAAGGATGACTTTGCACCAGGCAAGTTCAAGGCAGAAGAATCTAACGCCGCACAGGCTATGCTCGCCATTGTGAAGAAGGCTCTCGAAGAAGACTTCTCCAAGTATATGGTAGCAGGGAAGCAGGTGAAGGTGCAGATTACCGGTATGGCTGACGCCTTGCCATTCAGTCGCACTGTGGCATACGACGGCTGCTACGGAGACTTTGACCAGGAGCCTGTTCACAAGAATGGTGAGTTGAGCAATATCACCGTGACCAAGGCTACCGGTATCAGCCAGAACGAGCAGTTGGCCTACTTACGTGCCATGGGCGTGAAGAACTACATGGAGCAGAACATTCCTGAACTCCAGAAGATGAAAGCCGACTACGACACTTACATTGAGGTTTCAGAGAACAAGGGTGGCGAATACCGCCGCATCGGTGTGAAGTTCACCTTCATCAACGCATTCTAGGATTATTGCCATAAACCATTTTCCAAGAATGGGGTTGAAACCTAATTAAAATGCAATTAATGCATTCTTAATGATATTATACATATTATATAATTATAATGAAGAAAATATTTATTGCAATATCTATATTACTCTTATCGTCGGGCAGCAAACTGGCTGCCCAGACGATAACTGAATCTAATGAGGCGTACAGAGAGTTTGTACAGATAGCCAACAAGGATGGCGACAAGACTCAGATGTACGACGCACTTTACCGTTGCTATACAGCAACTTATGCAATAGTCACTCACTCAGAGAAGACTAGCGCCGAATATACACAGGCGATATACAACATGAAGAATCTCATCCCATTCCTGCCTAATGCGGCTGCTTACAACAGCAACAACCAAAGCGTGGGAAATGCCATCAAGTTTGCGCGTGCCTACGTAGACGTAGTCAGCTTGCCAGACTTTGCTGATGGGGGATACACTACTCAAAACGCATATTCACAGCTCTCATACTTCGCAGCTGCCAACCTGGTAAACCGCCGACAGTATGAGGAAGCCATACCATATCTGCAAGCCTATCTCCGCTCAGGCGACGAAAAGTATCGCAAGTCGGTATTCATGAACCTGATTAAGGCATGCGCCCAGTCAAACAAATACCAGCTTGCCGTCATCACATTGGAGCAGGCATCAGATAACTATCCTACCGACTATGACATCGTATCGTCGGCAGTGAACCTGTGCATTGACCACAAGGACAATGCCAACCTGCAGAAGTTCGTAGGCAAGGGTCTTGCCCTTCGTCCTGATGATGAAACCCTGCTCAATATCCAAGGAAAGCTTTATGAAGAAGGACACAACTTCGAACAGGCACTGGATATCTACAAGAAACTGCAAGTGGTTCATCCAAAGGCACTTGATGTATTGAAACATCTCGCCATCAACAACTACAACATTGGTGTACAGAACTACAACAAGACCCTGGAGTTGAAGGAGAAAGATCCACATATCAAGAGTTTGCAGGAAACGTCTAAGGAATACTTCACCTATGCCGTGGGCCATCTCAAGAATATCATCATCAGCGACCCGCTGTCGCTGAAATATACCCAGGCACTCGCCGTAGCATACAACTGTATCGGCGACAAGGAAAACTTCAACATCATCAACAACAAGTTGGCATCATTGGGTGGAGGCAAGATAGAATCAAACTTCATTCCTCAACTCATAGAGTTCAATGGCGAAGTGAAACCATCCATTGCAGCCGTTGCCACACAGCAACAGAGCACAGACGGCGACTCACAGGCCAAAGAAGAAGAAAAGGGAATCCCAGCATATTCAGCATTCGCCATTCCATTCATCGAGAACCGCATCGACAAGTGGCAGCAGAAAGACAGCTACGAAACCCTGGATGAATATCGTGCCCGCATGACCGAAAAGAACCGCGACGCCAAGATTCAGGAGATGCAGAAACTGGCTCAGCAGGAATACATCAGCAAGTATGAATCGAGAGTAAACCTGCGCCATCTGGAATTGAAGCCATACGATGCAGACCACGAAGTGTTCCTGGTAACATCACCAGACGTTGGTGAAATGGTGGTTCCGGTGCCAAGAAGCAACAACGAGGCACGCATCTTCGCTTCCAACTGGAACGGAATGCAGTTTAAGAATCCTAAGTACTTCATCGACAAGGATCATCTGGCACTCGCCCAGCTCACCATCATCACCCCGTCGGGCAAGGAATACCACTACGACAATGCAGCTGCGCTCAACTACACAGCCACCAACGTAGAAGTACACTTCGACCCTATCAATGCAGGAATGCTGGCAGCCAATACCAATAATGCCAACAAGCAGACCATACAGCAGCAGAACGTGAAGTTGGGAACATCGGATGTGGATGAGAACATTCCAGAGAATCCTACAACCAACAACAAGACCTTTGCCGTGGTCATCGCCAACCAGAACTACACCAACGTAGCCGGCGTACCATTGGCACTGAACGATGGTCTTGCCTTCTCCAAGTATTGCGAGAAGACGTTGGGAATGCCTGCCGAAAATGTGCGCTACTATGCCGATGCCTCTTACGGAACCATGCTCCGCGCCATCCGTGACATCAAGAACATCGCAAGCGCCTTCAATGGCGACATCAACATCGTGTTCTACTATGCCGGACATGGTATTCCAAACGAGGCAACCAAGGATGCATACCTGCTGCCTACCGACGCCGATGGTACACAGACAGAAGGCTGCTACTCACTCAACAAGCTCTATACAGAGTTAGGCTCAACCAAGGCAAAGGAAATCGTAGTATTCCTCGATGCCTGCTTCAGCGGTTCCAAGCGCGAGGAAGGCATGCTGGCTTCAGCCCGTGGTGTAGCCCTGAAGGCAAAGCAGGAAGACCCTCGTGGCAACATGGTGGTATTCAGCGCTGCATCGGGCGACGAGACCGCCTTCCCATATTCAGCCAAGGGACATGGACTCTTCACCTACTATCTCCTGAAGAAACTGCAGGAGAGCAAGGGCGATGTGAACCTCGGCGAACTGAGCGACTATATCTCGGAGAATGTGAAGCAGCAATCGGTGGTTATCAACCGCAAGGTACAAACCCCAACAGCTACCCCTTCTACCTGGATTGCTACAGGATGGAAAGAGATGACTCTGAAGAAATAGTGACTGGTAATCATAGCAGATAATATCTAAAATCAGCAATTATGAGACATTATATTTTCTTGATGATATGGATGCTCCTGGGCGTGGCTTCATCCGGCTATGCCCAGAAGACTAAAAAGGTGCATGGCGAGTACATCTACCACGCACCTGAAAACGTCTCTATAGAGCAAGCCAGACAAACGGCATTGAGCCGTGCGCAGATTCAGGCACTGGGCGATGAATTCGGCACCGTGGTGGCACAGCATAATGCCACCTTGATGAACAACACCAACGGTTCTACCCATACCGACTTCACCTCGCTGAGCAGCAGCGACGTAAAGGGAGAATGGCTCGAAACCATCGGTGAGCCCAAGTATGAGATAAGCTATGAGCAAGGTATGCTGGTAGTGAAATGCTCCGTAACCGGCAAGGCACGTGCCATTGTGGCAAAGCAAAACAACTATGTGGCAAAGATTCTCTGCAACGGCATAGAAGACCGCAACGAGGGTGAAAACTTCAAGAGCGGAGATGATCTCTATCTGGCTTACCAGAGTGCCACCAAGAGCTATCTCGCCGTCTATCTGATAGATGACAACAAGAATGCCTATTGCCTGCTGCCATACCAATCATCAAAAGATGGAAAGGTGGAGGTAGATGCCAACACCCGTTACGTATTCTTCAACCAGAAAACGGCTCAGCCGCTGTTTAATTCTTCTGATGTTGACGAATATACCATGACCTGCGATAAGGCGTCTGAAACGAATTATATCTACATTATCAGCTCTCCTAATCCTTTTATCAAGGCGATAGATAATGCCGTGGAAGGATTGCCAAGAGAATTGAAGTATGATGATTTCCAGAAATGGCTCTCCAAGAACCGCACAGCCGACAAGGATATGCAGGTGGAGATTAAGACGATTGTCGTAAAGAAATAAGTGGATTTACCGATAAGACTCAGGAATAGGAACATAATAAAAAAGCCCGGGACATTTGCCCCGGGCTTTTTTATTTTATGATTTCAAGTACGATGAATGCATTACAGTTTTCTGATTACAGATTCCAACTGCTCACCCAACCCGATGGTATAGCCCTGAGAAAGGAATACCACTCTATTGAAGGTATCAGAGATGGTGAAGATAGGCAACAGGTTCTTGTTCTGAAGCTTCATGTTCTCTACCATTTCCTTGCGGCAAGAGCCATCCTTGTCAATACCGAAAATGATGTTCTTTGGCAAGCCAGGGAACTCTGATATTCTAAACTTCTTGGCTGAAGCCTCATCCTCGAACAGGAGAACGATAGGACGATTCCACTTATCAAATACCTGTGCCACCTTGGCGATGTCCTTCAAGGCATGGTTGGTTGGCTCCTGTCCTACTCCAATCAATCCCATCACAAAGTAACCACGACCTGTCTGGCTCAAGAGACTTACTTCCTGGTTGCTTGGCAAAAGGATGAACTTCGACTCAGAATTGAAATTGCCCTTCACGGTAATCTCGGTCTCAGAGCTGCGCAAATGCATCTCTACCTTGGTGGTAGCCCCCTGCTTTACGTGGAACATCTGCATTTCTGCAAGCACGCCACCATTAGCCAATCTGGTGCCTGATACCAGCGCATAGTCGCCTTCATCCAAGTCTACACCATTCTTAAATGTATTGCTCCAGGTGCATCCTTCCTCAGGATATTCCAGGAGAGATGTTGAACCATCGGCATTGATGCGATGGATGGTAAAGTGACTGTAGTACTTAGGAACATCCACGGCACCATTATCCGCATATCCCATCACGAACTTGCCCTTGGCAGAAGCCTCCTGCGCAGCATTCTCGAAATCTACATCAATCCACTCACCACCCTTGTGGTTCTTGTATTGAGTCTTCTTGGTCACAGCATCCACCTGAGCCTCGATGCCCAAGCTTCTGGCCACATCCACAAAGAATACCTTGCGGGAACGGTCGTCTGTAAGACGAGAGCGATATACGCCGATAGGAGTCTGAGCTATCTGCAACGCCTTCTTATCAGGATTAATCCTGATGTTCTTCTTCACCCACTCTACCAGGAGACTAGGATTATTCTTGAATGCCACCTGCTTCTTGGCAAATTCCTTCTCGAAGAACTGCTTGAAAGGAGTGATAATCATCTCGTTTTCCACACGTGGTGATAACTCATCGCTCTTGGCATTGAAGTTATCCTCCAGAATAATCATCTGCATATCTCTCAAGTCCTTGGCACTCAAGGTAGAGAGCAAGTTGATGGCTCTATCCAGACGATCCTGATGCTGCACCAGGAAACTGAGGATAACCTTGTGATTTCCACTAGACGCCACCAGGAAATCTATCATCTTCTGAGCCTTGGCTGAGATTTTCCCGTTTGCATCCGATGCTGTAAGTTTCTCTCCCTTGGCTGCCAGGAAAGTTACACCGTTTCTGGTAATATTCTGCTCCTCTATCAATCCGTTGGCCTTCAAGGTTGCCAATGCACTCTCCTTATTATAGAAGGTGGCAAGATAAGCGTGGCGGATAGAATCCTCGTAGGCAAAACGCTCCAGATTCTTGGCTCTTGCTTCTGGCGAAACCTCAGGAATATTGGCACGTTCTGGAGGAGGAACGATATCGAAAGAATCGCGGAAGAATACTTCCTTCTGCATGGCATCTGCTCCAACCTCATGGTTCAAACGGATAACGATGTTCTTATCCTTGCCGAAGGATGCCTTGGCAAAGCCATACTTGCCACCCTTGGAAGCCCAGATCATCATGTCGCCCTTACCTGCCGAAAGGAAAGTCTTGCCATCTGCCACGGTATATTTGGTTACCACGGTACAGAACTCCGCATAGTTGTATATCTTGAAATCCACTCTTGCGCCATCCACTGGGTTGCCGGCTGCATCTTCAATAGAAAAATCGATGCGGGCAGAAGAACCATAGTTGTCGATGAGATTAATCTCGGTATAGTTAGAGGTGCGGAGCATCACTTCCTCAGGACCATTATAATCGCCGAATGCCTTGGTATGCATCAGCATGGCACGAGAGGCAGGAGCATTAAACCAAGCCAGATTCAACACAGCTTCCGGCTCACAGGCACCGAGGAAATACCAGGTACCATCTGCCCAAGCCTCAACCCAGGCATGGTTATCGTCGGTATGTGCCCAACGAGGGGTATAAACCTGACGTGCAGGAATACCAATGGCTCGCAAGGCAGCCACGGTGAAAGTACTCTGCTCGCCACATCGTCCGTAAGCCGAACGGATGGTAGAAAGCGGTGCAGAAGTTCGACCGTCAGATGGCTGATAAGTTACCAGCTCGTGACACCAGTGGTTCACTTCGAGGATGGCTTCCTTCATGCCCAATCCCTTTACGCGCTCCTTCAATTCCTTGAAGAACACCATGCGTGAATTATCCAGGTTCTCGTTGTTGATGCGAACTGGCAGAACGAAATGACGGAAGAGCAGCTCTGGTACCTTATTACCCCAAGCCATTTGATTGCGTGCCTCGAAACTGGTGCGCACATTCTCCAGGAAGAAGCTGGTAGGATAGTCGGTGACATCAGCCACAGGCATGTAGGCATAGAGGAACTGCAAGGCACCCTGCTCATCAGCAGTAGCTTTCTGCTGCTTGAGCATCTTCTGATCGTAAAACTGCTTACCTACCAGGTTAACCTTCTGCTTAAAGGCCGTTTCCACCTTCGTGCGATAAGCTGCATCGGTAATGAAATGGTCATTTGCCGCCATCATTGTCTGCCAAGAGGCTAAAAACACAACGGCGAACATTACTAAAAATTTTCTCATCGTTAGTTAGCTTTTTAATTTCTATTACTATAATCCAGTTAATATATTGATATTTCGATTTAAACTTTCTGCAAAAATAATGTTTTTTTTCGAAATAATGGCTATCACAAAAGAAAAAATGTTATCTTTGCAGAAAAATTCGAGAAATCGAGTAAAAAAGAGAAAAGAATTAGAAAGAAATCAAGTAACTAAATGGAAAGAAGAATTAAAGACCATGAACAGAGACGATTTTAAGTTTGAAATATGCGCCAACAGCGTAGAGAGCTGTCTGGCAGCACAGGAAGGAGGCGCCAACCGTGTAGAACTATGCGCAGGCATACCTGAAGGCGGAACTACCCCTTCGTATGGCGAAATAAAAGTGGCGCGCAAGTTATTGAACGAGACCAAGCTCCATGTCATCATCCGCCCTCGTGGTGGTGATTTCCTCTATACTCCATTGGAGATTGAACGCATGGAAGAAGATATCCGCCTTTGCCGGGAACTCGGCGTGGATGGTGTTGTCATCGGATGCCTTACAGAAGATGGCGAAGTGGATATGGAGGCGAATCGCCGACTCGTGGAATTGGCAAAAGGTGATAGCGAATTAAAGCCGATGAGCGTAACCTTCCATCGTGCATTCGACCGTGCAGCCAATCCTCAGAAGGCTTTGGAAGATATCATCTCCCTGGGTTGCGACCGCATCCTTACATCGGGTCAGCAGCCAAAGGCTGTAGAAGGTGTAGCTCTTCTTGCAGAACTCAAGAAGATAGCAGCAGGCCGCATCATCCTCCTTGCCGGCTGTGGTGTGAACGAGGATAACATCCGCACCATCTTCGATGCCACCGATATTCACGAATATCACTTCTCGGCAAGAGTAAATGTACCTAGCAAGATGAAGCAGCTCAATACCAATGTTTATATGGGTGCTGAGGGAGCAGATGAAGCCAACTCGCTGGTTACCTCGGCAGAAAGAGTGAAGCAAACCATTGCCAACCTTTTGGGGTAAAGTTAGCCAATCTTTTGGGTTAAAGTTTTCCAACCCATAAAAAAGTGTCGCAATCTCTTGAAAACATAGAGATTACGACACTTTTCCAATATGTTATTCACACTAGTCTAGAGTGCGATTTCCACAACCTTATCCATTTCTGTAGGAACCTCACCGAGATTCAAGAGCACACCACCTTCGCACTTCTGAATCTTCACAGGTTTCTTGCTGGCAAAATCGAAAGCCTTCTTCACCTTCTGGTTTCCAAGAGGCAGGAAGAGGCTCTTATCCTTCAGGTTCAGGATATGAACGAAGAGACGATTGCCCTTCTGGGTGGTAACACCCCAATCGTGAGGAGCCACGATGCCGCCACGGGTACCATAGATGGTCTCGCCGTAAGTCTTCATCCACTCTCCCATTTCTGCCAAACGCTCCAAGGCAACAGCAGGAAGCTCACCATCTGGCTGAGGGCCGATGTTCATCAGCAGGTTGGCATTCTTACCAGCCGCATTCACCAGGTAATGAACCAGAGTCTTGGTGGATTTATAATCCTGGTCGGTAATCTTATAACCCCACATGCCGTTCATGGTCTCGCAGGTTTCAAGAGGCAGGCGGCTGATGTCCTGACCCGACAATCCTGCCTTATTCTCTCCAGGAAGGTCGCGCTCGAAAGCCTGAACATCCTCACCCTCGAAAGGAGAAGAGTGATGGTTGTTTACGATCAGGCAGCCTGGCTGCAGTCGATGGATAAGCGCATACTGCTCTGGCAACTGCCAATCGAAGTTAGGATTCTGATCCTGATCCCACCATCCATCAAACCAGATACATCTCACCTTACCGTAGTTGGTAAGAAGCTCAGTAAGCTGGTTGTTCATAAACTGATAATAGCTCTTCCAGTTACCCTCAGGGTTAGGGCGACCTGTGCCTCTACCCGTTCTTCCCCAAACAGCATCCTCGCGATACCAGTCAATATGAGAGTAATAAAGATGCAAAGCGATGCCCTGCTTGTGGCACTCATCCGCCAGTTCCTTCACGATGTCGCGGCGGAAAGGAGTAGCATCTACAATATTATAATCAGAATACTTGGTCTTGAACATAGAGAAACCCTCGTGATGGCGAGTGGTGAAGCAGATGTACTTGGCACCCGAAGCCTTGATGGCAGCCACCCATTTGGCAGCATCAAACTTAGAAGGATAGAAACCACCAGCCAGCTTGGCATACTCCTTATAGTTCAAATCCTTGTTGGTCATTGTCCATTCGCCGGTGGCGAGCATGCTGTACAATCCCCAATGCAGGAAGATACCGAACTTATCATCCTGGAACTGCTTTCTAGATTCCAAGTTCTCTGGAGAAGGCTGATAATGCTGAGCCTTAGACTTGTTTTCCTTGGCAGCATCTTTAGTAACGATAGCGTTAGCCGTCAGGCAAGAGCAACCCAAAGTAAGGATTGCAGCACACAATTGTGACTTAAAATTCATTTTAATTCCCATAATTAAATTGTTACAGTTAGTTATTATGGTGCAAATATACAACTTTTTTTTCAGAGCAAAGAGATAAAATCCGAAAAAGTCTATTTTCAGATAAAAAAAGCTCCGTAATGATGTCTCTCCTTTGTCCTTGAAGAAGCATTCTATGTTATAAGACTTTAAATTAGATAATAAAATTGTAATTTTTTCAATTTTATTTGGAGATAAGAAAAAATAGTTGTATCTTTGCAGTAGTTATCAGACGAATAGGCAGAAAAGCCTTCTGATAGAGAGTGAAAGAACAAGATTATTAATATCAAAGAAAGAAAGGAACATTATGAAGAAATATATTTGCGACGTATGTGGTTGGATTTATGATCCAGAAGTAGGAGATCCAGAGGGCGGCATCGCTCCAGGTACAGCATTTGAAGATATCCCGGATGATTGGGTTTGCCCTCTTTGCGGAGTAGGCAAGGAAGACTTTAGCCCGGTAGAGGAATAATAAAGCCTCATAGAGGATTCAAGAACTCCTATCAGAAATAGGAGAAACAAAATTATAGGAGGAACAAATATGACTAAGATTAGAGAAATCTACCGCTGCCAGATTTGTGGCAACGTGGTAGAAGTAGTAAACAAGGGAGCCGTGCTCAGTTGCTGCGGTGAGCCGATGAAGCTCATGAAGGAGAACACCAGCGATGGTGCCAGGGAGAAGCATGTGCCAGTGATAGAACCTATAGAAGGCGGCTATCGCGTAACAGTAGGAAGCGTGGAGCATCCGATGCTTCCAGAGCATTACATCCAGTGGATAGAGTTGCTCACCCCTACCGATGTGCTTCGTCACGAGTTGAAGCCAGGCGAAAAGCCTGAAGCTATCTTCCTGACAAACGCAGAAGCCAAGGATGTTACGGCTCGAGAATACTGCAACCTTCACGGGTTGTGGAAAGGAGTAATCGAAGGATAAATACCATCATGCAATATCATGACGGAAAAGTATCGTCATATATAATAAAAGGTCTCGTTTTATTTTCCCAATACAGGGAATATGATTCGAGACCTTTTATGTTAGAGAAAGAATTCTGTTTCCTTAAGGAAACACCGAGTTTCACTTAAGGGAACATAAATTTTCCCTTAAGGAAACAAAAAAGGGGTATTAGGGGAATGATAAGAAGAAATTTGAAATCATCAATGATGAGGAGAATATGGAATCATATAACACTGGCATTCTTGCTGCTTGCCTTATCCGCAACCATCGGCTTCACTTCCTGCTCACAAGATAAAGCAGAGAAAAGCCTCCGGTCCGTCTACTATTGGAGCACAACATGGCAATTGGACAGCAACAAGATAAACTTCATCCGAAAACACCACATTGAGCGACTCTACGTGAGATACTTCGACGTGGTAAAGGATGCAGAAGGGGAAATCATGCCCAACGCCACCCTGCATTTCAATAACCTTGAAGAAGATGGAAACAGAAACAAGAATGGATCTCTGATACCGGAAGACATAGAAATCATCCCCGTAGTCTATATCGTCAACAGTTGCCTGAAAACTCTCCCTAAAGAAGGATTGGAAAACCTAGCCGATAAAATTCTTCTTCGCATCCTTCAGATGAACGAAGCCAATGACATCGAGAATGTGAAAGAGATTCAGATTGACTGCGACTGGACGGCATCAACCCAAAAGGCTTACTTCAATTTTCTCGAAAAACTAAGAGTGAAAGCCAAAGCCAAGCAGATAAAGTTGTCTGCTACCATCCGGTTACACCAGCTCTCTATGACTCCACCCCCTGTGGATAGAGGCATCCTGATGATGTATAATACGGGCGACGTAAAACAGCTAAGTTGCCACAAACCCATACTCGATATGAAGGATGTGGCTCCTTATATCCAGCATCTGGGCAGTTACCCGCTTCCGCTTGCTGCAGCCTATCCGCTCTTCAGTTGGCATATCCTATTCAGAGAAGGAAAATTCGTAGGTATCATGCATGCAGATGATGATTTCCCCGTATTGCCAAGCGACAGCATCGTGATAAGAAAGCCCGAAATGAACGACATTATGGAAGCCGTAAGAAGCATCAATCACCAGAATGAAGACATCAACAACGAGGTCATCCTCTTCGACCTCAACACCGATAATATCAAACGATTTAACTCAGAAGATTATGAAAAGATTTTTAATCATAGGAGTGATGGCAGCAGCATTTAGCCCCCACGCCAACGCCTGCGTTGCCGAATATTCGGATCATAACTACTATATGTTCAGCGTGTTCAACCGCGACCAGACTTCGCCAGCATATCTCTACGATATCGCCAGCTACTGGCAGAAATATGCCGGCAATACATCCTCCATCAACTTATCTTTCTACAGATGGAACAAGGAGGATATTAAGAAAGTAGCCCAAAGCAAGAAGGATGCAGGAATGCTTTCTTACCTGAGAAACCTGAATGCCTACCTTGATGCCTGCGAGAAACTGAATCCCAATGCCTGGAATTACGCCTCGAAGCAAGAACGACTACAGATACAGCAATCGCTGACCCGACTCAACAATGCCGCCAAAATTTATAAAGGCACCCAACTCAAGAGCCAGTATGCCCTGCTCCGTATGCGTACCAACATGATGAAGGGATTCCACCAACAGAACATCACCTATTGGAATGCCATCGCCTCCCGACTTCCGAAATCACCATGGCGAGAGGCGATGCGCAACATTTATGCCCGGGCTTTGTGGAAAACGGGACGACACCAGCAGGCACTCGATATCTATGCCGAGCAGGGAGATATGGCCAGCATCAGGGTGCTCGCCCGAAACTATCGCAATCTTGCAGGCATCCAGAGCATTTATCTCAAGAATCCGAACTCGGCAATGCTCACCTATCTGGTACAGGATTTCGTAAACAACTGTCAGCAGACGATAGACAGTCGCTCCAAAAACCAGGTAGACAAGGAATGGATTGAGGAAATTGGCGCCAAGGTTATCTATCAGAAAGAGGCCCTCAGCTTCATCACTTTCGCCAATAAGGTCATCGCCGAAAACAAGACGCAGAATCCTTGCCTGTGGCGTTCTGCCACCGCCATGCTCCATTATCTCTATGGATATCAGCAGGAAGCATGGAAGGAGATTAGTGAAGCAGTAGCCCTGGATGGAACACAACGAATGAAGGATAATGCAAGAGCCATCCGCCTTCTGGTTTCTACCCGAAATACACAGGTAGATAACGATTATCCGCAATATCTGGTCGACGAATTCAAATGGCTCAACGAAATGGCGAAGGGAGAGAGCCCAAGAACGAAGGGAGAAAGCCTGAAAAAAGGTGATTTCATCAATCCCGACATTCACTATGTAGAGGTGAAGGAGCGTGTGGCTTACCGCGCCCTGTACAACCGGTTCAAGACGATGGCAGATAAGGCGAAAAAGGAAAACCGGCAGGAAGCCGGCAGAGATTACGAAAGCATGGCCACGGCGATGTATGGCATGATGGATGCCTACATGCGAACCTTCTACAAGGAGCAACAGAATGAAGAATACATCGGCCGCTATCTTTATTCATCAGAATACGCCATTCGTCTCGATTCGCTCTCTGCGCAGCAGCTGGCTGATTACTATCGCTTCATCACATCTCCTCATCAGGATGCCTTCGAGCAATACGTCTGCCAGTCACTCTATCGCAATGCCGATTTCTTCAAGGATATGATAGGCACCAAGTATCTTGCCGAGGGAAACTTTGGCGAAGCTGCTCGCTGGCAGAAGGATGTATCCCTGAAGTTCATCAACAACCAGACCATCAGTTTCTACGCCGAAAAGCGAAGCTACTCCGTACCTTACTGGTTCAACCACCAGAAGGTGAATGATTCGGATATGTGGGGCATCCAGGGCAGTTATGCCCACCTAAAGGAGAACCCGAAGTGGAAATTCTGCCAGGAAATGAACCAGCTCATCGGCCAATACAATGTAGCTCGTAAAGGTGAATCCAGAGAGAAGCTTGCCTACGAACTTGGCATTCGTTACTATCAGGCATCCTGCTATGGCGACTGCTGGTATCTTACCCATTATGGCAAGAGTGTAGCCGATAGTGCCCGCACAGGCGAAGCCGATTTCGCAGCTATCGCTCAGAAATATCTCAAGGTAAGCAAGCAAAGCAGCAATCTTACGCTTCGCTATCATTCGCTCTATGCCCTCTCATCCATCGGCATCGACCCATGGTTTAAGATTACCTATGATGCCAACTGGAAAGAGCAGAAGCTTCTACAACCACAATCCGCTCAATATCAGGCGATGATGGAATGGAGCCAGTTCAGCCATCAGCATCCGGAAATCGTGGATCAATACACCACCCGATGCGATGTATTAAAGCAATTCGAAAAGAATCTCTAAAAAATGCTATCATAAAGGCATCCACGGGGGCTGTGGATGCCTTTTTTAGTTAATTTTCCACGATTTCTTTGTATCTTTCATTTATAATGTGTACCTTTGCACCAAATATTTAAACGTTTAAAGATAAAATGGCATTAAAATGTGGTATTGTAGGCCTCCCAAACGTGGGTAAGTCTACACTGTTCAACTGTCTGTCTAGTGCAAAGGCACAGGCAGCTAACTTCCCTTTCTGTACTATCGAACCAAACTTGGGCGTCATCACCGTACCAGATGAGCGACTCAACAAATTGGCAGAGATTGTTCACCCAGGACGCATCGTCCCAGCTACTTGCGAAATCGTAGATATCGCAGGCCTCGTAAAGGGTGCCAGCAAGGGCGAAGGTCTTGGTAATAAATTCTTGGGAAATATCCGTGAGTGCGATGCAATCATCCACGTAATCCGCTGCTTCGACGATGACAACATCGTTCGCGAGGGTGGCGCCAAGGTTGACCCATTGGAGGATAAGAGCGTCATCGATACAGAGTTGCAGCTCAAAGACCTGGAAACCATCGAATCTCAGCTCGCCAAGCAGCAGAAGACTGCTGCTGCCGGCAACAAGGATGCCAAGCTGATGGTTACCGTTCTGGAGGCTTACAAGGCAGAACTGGAGCAGGGAAAGAACGCACGTGGCGTTACTTTCGAAAGCAAGGAAGAGCAGAAAGTGGCTCACGACCTCTTCCTCCTCACTACCAAACCTGTGCTCTACGTAGCCAATGTGGATGAGGCTTCTGCCAAAACCGGCAACGAGTATAGCAAGAAGGTAGAGGAAATCGCTAAGGAAGAAGGTGCTGAGTGCATGGTCATCGCTGCCAAGACTGAGGAAGACATCGCATCGCTCGAAACCTACGAAGACAAGCTGATGTTCCTCGAAGAACTCGGATTGGAAGAGAGTGGTGTAAACCGACTCATCAAGAAGGCATACGCCCTGCTGAACCTTGAAACATTCATCACCGCCGGTGAGATGGAGGTAAAGGCATGGACCTATCACAAGGGCTGGAAGGCTCCTCAGTGTGCCGGCGTCATCCACACCGACTTCGAGAAGGGATTCATCCGTGCAGAGGTAATCAAGTATGATGACTACATCAAGTATGGCTCTGAAGCAGCAGTACGCGAGGCTGGTAAGCTCGGCATCGAGGGCAAGGAGTACATCGTGCAGGATGGAGACATCATGCACTTCCGTTTCAACGTATAAACGATTATGACAGCAAATTTGCTAAACTATATCGTATGGGACCCAGACCCAATCCTGGCTCACCTGGGTCCTATCTCCATCCGATACTACGCCACCTGCTGGATGGTGGGGCTGTTATTGGGTTATTTGCTCATGCACCGTCTCTACAAGGAGCAGAAGTTGGGCGAGGATAAGTTTGAACCGCTCTTCATCTACCTCTTCGTAGGCATCCTGGCAGGTGCCCGCCTGGGACACTGCATCTTCTATCAGCCGGAGTATTTCCTCACCCAGTGGGATCACATCATCGAGATGTTCATCCCGATGCACCACATGGCAGATGGCAGCTGGAAATTCACGGGTTACGAAGGATTGGCAAGTCATGGAGGCGTTCTGGGACTGTTCGTTGCCATCTGGCTCTACTGCCGCAAGACCAAGGTGGGCGGCTGGACTTTGCTTGACAACATGGGCATCGTATCAGGCATCACCGCCTGCTTCATCCGCCTGGGCAACCTGATGAACTCCGAAATCATCGGCAAGGTAACTAATGTGCCTTGGGCATTCATCTTCGTCAAGGAAGATCAGTACCCACGCCATCCCGGTCAGCTCTACGAGGCGATAGCCTATCTCTGCTTCTTCCTCCTCATCCTCTTCATCTACAAGAAGAAAGGACCTAAGAGTGTGGGTAGCGGACTCTATTTCGGCCTTTGCCTCACCCTCATCTTCGTCTTCCGCTTCTTCATAGAATACACGAAGGAGATTCAGGTGGCTTTCGAGGCAGGATTGCCAGTAGATATGGGACAGATTCTGAGCCTTCCACTCATCGCCCTTGGCGTATGGAGCATCGCTACCAGCGGCAAGAGAGCGAAGAAGACGGAAAGCAAAGCATAAGATTATCATAAGAATACAGATAGCCAAGGAGAGGAATCTCCCAAGCCATACCAAGGAAAAGTTCCGCTCCGTGAAACGGAACGGAACTTTTTTCAGTTACAAGCAATCATTCATCCTAGTAATAACCAACATATATTATATAATGTATGAATAGAAATATCATTATAAGCCTTCTCGCCACACTTCTCCTAGCAAGTTGCGGATACCAGAAGAAGCCGGAAGCTGCTTCCCCTTCCCGCCAGGGAGCGGGCAAGGACAACCTGCCCCTGAACGCACAGATCATCGGCTCCACCCCTGTCAAGAACCAGGGCAAGAGCGAACTCTGCTGGGCATACGGCATGCTTGCTACCATCGAGAGCGAGCATATCATGAAGGGCGACTCCGTAAACCTATCCGTGGCTTACGTTGCACGAATGATGCTTCAGGAGAAAGCCCTGGAATATTACTTTGCTCAAGGCAAGAAGCCCATCAGCATGCGGGGCATGGCTTCGATGCTCATACATTATATAGATAAGTATGGTGCACAGCCATACGACAGCTATGAAGACCCGAAAGACGTGAACTATAAGATTCTCTGTCGAAAGGTGGAGAAACTCTGTGATGGAGCCATCGCACAGAAGTCGGGCATCGAGAAACTGAAAGATGAGCTCAACAACCTCTTCGACAAGGAAATCGGCTACATGCCTGCCAAGCAGGTACACATGCTCGGTGCCGAATATACCCCGCTGGAGTTTGCCCACAGCGTGTGCTATCCCGAGGAGTACGTATCACTCACCAGTTTTACCCATCACCCTTACCGCGAGTACTTCGCCCTTGAAGTACCCGACAATGTGATGCACGACCAGTTTCTCAATCTTCCGCTCGACGAGTTGATGCTTCATATTCAGAAAGCCGTGGAGAACGGGCATCCGGTTTGCTGGGAAGGCGACATCAGCGAAGAGGGCTTTACCCATGCCCAGGACAACTATGTGGAGGTTCAGAAGATGGAACTCCCCGTAACCCCAACTTCCCGCCAGAGAGAGTTTGAACAGCTCCGCACCACCGACGACCACGTGATGGAAATCATCGGCACTTTCCTGAAAGACAAGAAGCGCTACTACGTATGCCGCAATTCCTGGGGCAGGAACTGGGCAAACCAGGGCAGAATCTATCTTTCTGAAGACTATCTGCGCCTCAAAACCATCGCCGTGTTCATGAGCGAGGCTGCTTTCCTTTACGACCAAAGCCCCAAGCCAACCCCTCAAAAGCCTTATATATAAGGTATAGAAGAGACTGAAATACCCCATATAGCAAGGTATAGAAGAGGGCTGAAACGGGTAGGAAACCAGGAAAAGCCAAAAATGGTTGACATAGGTCAAATATGTGCTTCATAACACTTGTGTGCGCACACACATAGTTGATTTATATCAAAAATAAGGGCTTTTTTGCGATTTTTCCCTCTAAAGATTTGGCTAGTTGCGAAAATCGTCGTACCTTTGCATCGTCATTAAGACAAAAGGTTATTAGGTTTTTAGGTTAAGATTGTTAGTTGTTTAAAAGGTTATTAGTTTAAAGGTAAAAAAAGATTGTTTATTCAAGGACGACAGAAAGAAATTTGTTTAGGTTATTAGGTTTTTAGGTTTAAGATTGTTAGTTGTTTAGTTAGGTTATTAGTTAGTAAGGTAATTTTAAAAAGATTGTTTATTCAAGGACAATAGGATAATGATTCATTAGGTTAAGCGTAACTTAAGGTAAAAAAGACAAATGTATCGGATAACAAAAGATGACGCCTGAGCAGGACAATGACTGCTTCGGGCACTGCAACGGAGGGAAAAAGCTTGTGAAAGCCATCAACTCCATTGAGTTATGAAACATTTGGGAATAAAGTATTAAAAGTGCGCAATTTCGAGTGACTCGAAGTTGCGCACTTCTTTTATATACAGAATCTTAAGCCCCATAAACACTTTTACACGCCGCTTTTCAAGCCCAATATGCACTTTTATGGATAGCTTTATAATAATATACACTAAATTATTTTGTTTTACCAACTAAAAATTGTAATTTTGCAGAAGATTATAAGATTAAAAAGAATATGGCAAAACATCCTCTTTGGAACGACGATTACTGGCTCTTGCTTCTCCAACTCTATCAGAAGAAGCCAATGGGCGTAAAGCCACTATACTCTAAGGGTATAGTAGATTTAAGCCTGGAGCTGCACATACAACCTGAGTATTTGCACGAGCAAATGTTCAAGTTGCAACGAGTTACGCCTCGTATCAAACGACTTTGGGATAAGTATGCCGACAATCCTCGACTACTTTCCCACGACATCAGCATCCTGCGCAAGATGAACGGATGCGGAAATGCAAAGGATTTCTTTGCAGGAGTAGAAGTGCGCGAATCGTTTGAGAAAGATTGGGAACCGCTGGCTGAAGAGCCATCGCTCACACCTATCAAACTCATCATCATTCTCGACCTCTACTTCCAGCTCACCCCTATCACCATGGTGCCGGAAACTCCCGAAATCATTGATCTGGGAAAACTGATGAAGATTTCGCCCAAACTGATTGCGGAAGTCATGACTGACTATCAGTACTGTGACCCTTACCTCAACAGGCAGAAAGCGCCAGACAGCAAGGTACTTCAGGCATGCAAGGCTATCTGGCACAGATATGGAAACGGAAATCCGGATAAATTGAATCAGCTTGCCATCAAACTGCAAGAATACTTTAAATAAATAGATATGGCTCAAAAACTCATTCAGACACAGGCACAGAAGCTGCAACAGCTGCAAAGACTCTCCGCCCAGCAAATGCTGCAGGTGAAGCTCTTGGAGATGCCCCTCACCGAACTGGAGGATAGCATCAATGCCGAACTGGACGACAATCCTGCCCTGGAAAGTGAGAACCCTGACGATATGCTCAACGAAAGCTACGACGGAGACTCGCCTTTGGAGCATGATGCAGAAAACAGTAATGACGACAACGAAATGAACGACGATGATGCCTACGAGGCACAGTCGGAGAAAGAAGAAAGAAAAGATGAACTCGACCAGGCGCTGGAAAGCATCGGACAGGATGACCAGATGCCTGATTATAACACGGATAGATACAACAACCAGGACAACGCCGACTATGAGGAAATGGTCTACGGCGACACCACCTCCTTCTACGACAAGCTGAAGGAGCAGATGGACATGCAGAACCTTACCGACAAGGAGAAGGAAATCATGGAATACCTCATCGGTTCGCTCGATGACGACGGTCTGCTGCGCAAAGACCTGGACGGCATCTGCGATGAGCTTGCCATCTATCACAACATGGACGTATCGGAGAAGGAACTGGAACATGTGCTCCACATTCTCCAGACCTTCGACCCTGCGGGCGTAGGCGGCAGAAGTCTTCAGGAATGCCTTCTGCTACAGGCAAAGCGCCTGCCACGAGGCGTGCTCCGCAAGACGATGGAAGAAGTGTTCAGCGACTACTTCGAGGAGTTCACCAAGAAGCATTGGGACAAGATCAAGACTGGATTGGAACTCAACGACACCCAGCTTGCCACCCTGCAAGAGGAAATCAAGAAGCTGAACCCGAAGCCAGGCGCATCGATGGGCGAAACCGAGGGCAGAAACATGCAGCAGATTACCCCGGATTTCATCGTAGATACCAACGACGACGGCTCCATCACCTTCAGCCTCAACCGAGGCAACATCCCTGAGCTAACCGTGTCGCCATCGTTCACCGACATGATCGATACCTACAGGAAGCATAAGGACAAGATGAGCCGCTCTGACAAGGAAGCCCTGCTCTATGCCAAGGAAAAGGTGGATAAGGCGCAGGGATTCATAGAAGCAATCAAGCAGCGCCGCCACACACTCATCGTCACGATGAAAGCCATCATCGACATTCAGCGACAGTTCTTCCTAGATGGAGACGAAGCCGACCTGAAGCCGATGATTCTCAAGGATGTGGCAGACAGAACGGGCCTGGATATCAGCACCATCTCAAGAGTGAGCAACGTGAAGTATGCGCAAACCAAGTGGGGCATGTTCCCGCTGAAGTTCTTCTTCACGGATGGCTACACCACCGAGGACGGCGAGGAGATGTCAACCCGCAAAATCAAGATAGCCCTGCAAGAGCTCATCAATCAGGAAGACAAGAAGAAGCCGCTGAGCGACGAAGCATTGGCCAAGGCACTGAAGGAGAAGGGATTCCCTATCGCCCGCCGCACCGTGGCAAAATATCGCGAACAATTCAATATCCCAGTTGCACGATTAAGAAAATAAACTCCAGAAAGAGATTCCCGTAAGAAAGAACTCTTCTGAGAAAGAGAGAAAGAATACAGATTACGTTAGATTTATGAAAGAGAAGAATATCATATTGACTGCGCGAATCATGAGCATGGTCTTCACCCCCTTCTATCTGCCGATAGTGGGACTCATAGCCCTGTTCATCTTCAGCTACATGTCGTTGCTGCCGATGACATACAAGTTGGTGATGCTTGCCATGGTTTATTTGCTCACCGTGGTGGCACCCTCGCTGCTTATCCACCTCTACAGACTCTGTCAGGGCTGGACCTCCCACGAGTTGGGCAAGAAGGAGCGCCGCATCGTACCCTACATCATCTCCATCCTGTGCTATTTCATCTGCTTCTTCTGGATGGAGTATCGCAACACGCCGCGCGTCATCAGCATCATCGTAGTGGTAGCACTCGCCATCCAGATGGCCTGTGCCTTCATCAACGTATGGTGGAAAATCAGCACCCACACGGCAGCCATCGGCGGTGTGGCAGGTTCGCTGGTTTCCTACGCCATCGCCTTCTCTTTCAATCCCCTGTGGTGGCTCTGCCTGGTATTGCTATTGGCAGGCGCCGTGGGAACCTCTCGCATGATCTTGCGACAGCATTCGCTATCCCAGGTGGTCACGGGATTCCTTATAGGCGTATCCTGCGCCATCCTGGTAATATAACATAAGAAGTTTATAACTATAATATAAGAAGAAATGAAACCATTAGTAAGCATTATCATGGGCAGTACAAGCGATCTGCCTGTTATGGAAAAAGCATGTAAGTGGTTGAACGACAACCAGATTCCTTTCGAGGTGAATGCCCTCTCTGCTCATCGCACTCCAGATGCAGTAGAATCATTCGCCAAGGGAGCTAAGGAGCGTGGCGTAAAGGTAATCATCGCCGCTGCCGGTATGGCTGCCGCCCTTCCTGGTGTTATCGCAGCATCTACCCCACTGCCAGTTATCGGTGTACCTATCAAGGGTATGCTCGATGGTCTTGATGCCATGCTCAGCATCATCCAGATGCCTCCTGGCATTCCTGTGGCTACTGTTGGTGTGAATGCGGCTCAGAACGCTGCCATCCTCGCTGCCGAGATGATTGCCCTTGCCGATGAGGAAGTGGCTCAGAAGGTAGAAGCTTGGAAGGCGGGTCTCGGTGCCAAGATAGAGAAGGCCAACAAGGATTTAGCTGAGGTGAAATACGACTTCAAGTGTAATTAATCTAATATGTGATATGCCCCATTCCTTGGGGCATATTCTATTCTTATACATTATGGTAGATTTATTCAATTATACCCGCCGTGCCTCTTCTGTGGCACATATCGGAGCCATCGACCTGGGTGGCGATAACCCTATCCGCATCCAGTCGATGACCACCACCAACACCAATGATACCGAGGCTTGCGTTCGCCAGGCTGAGGAAATCATCAAGGCTGGTGGCGAGCTGGTGCGCTTCACCACTCAGGGTTCCCGCGAGGCAGAGAACATGAAAAACATCAATGCCGGCATCCGTGCCGACGGCTATCAGACTCCGCTCGTAGCCGATGTTCACTTCAATCCTAACGTTGCCGATGTGGCTGCTCTCTATTGTGAGAAAGTACGCGTAAACCCTGGCAACTACGTGGATCCTGCCCGCAAGTTCATCAAGCAGGAATATACTGATGAAGAGTATGCTCACGAACTCAAGAAGATTGAGGAACGCTTCGTGCCTTTCCTCAACATCTGCAAGGAGAACCATACTGCCATCCGCATCGGCGTGAACCACGGTTCCCTCTCCGACCGCATCCGCAACCGCTATGGCGATACCCCTGAGGGCATCGTAGAAAGCTGCCTGGAGTTCCTGCGCATCTGCAAGAAGGAGAATTTCCACGATGTGGTTATCAGCATCAAGTCATCCAATACCGTTGTGATGGTCCGCTCTATGCGCCTCCTGGTAGAAGAAATGGAGAAGGAAGGCATGAATTACCCACTCCACCTCGGCGTAACCGAAGCTGGCGAAGGCGAGGATGGCAGAATCAAGAGTGCCGTGGGTATCGGTGCCCTGCTGGCTGACGGTATCGGCGATACCGTTCGTGTAAGCCTCAGTGAGGAGCCTGCTGCAGAGATTCCGGTGGCTCGCCATCTGGTGGATTACATCGGCAAGAAGAAGGGACATCTTCTGATTCCTGCCGCAGCTTGTCCTAGCTTCGACTGGCTGCGCCCTACCCGCCGCGAAACCGTGGCCGTAGGCAATATCGGCGGCAACAACGTTCCGGTGGTTATCAGCAACCGAATCAACGGCGAGAGCACCGTTTGTGAGAACAAGGATGCTACGCCTGATTATATCTATATAGGCGGCAAGATGCCTAAGCAGTTTGTGCCAGGTCAGAGCTACATCGTAGATTACAATGTTTACGAGACACTGAACAGCAAGCCTGAGACTACTGGTGCCAAGCTCTACCCTATCTTCCCAGCCATGGCAATGCCGCTCATCGCCAGCATCAAGGCAGACGTCAAGTTCCTCACCCTGCAGTTTGGTACTCCAGCCGAGGAATACATCGCCTGCCTGAAGGCTCATCCTGAGGTGGTGGTTATCTGCGTAAGCAATCATCAGAACCGCCTGGGTGACCAGCGTGCATTGGTTCACGAGATGATGAATGCCGGCTTGAAGAACCCTGTGATCTTTGCCGAGATGTACCAGCACAGCAAGGAGGAGAAGAGCGACTTCCAGCTGGAGGCTGCTGCCGATATGGGTGCCTTGATGATTGATGGTCTTACCGATGGTATCTGGCTGATGAACGATGGTGACATCCCTGCCCAGACAGTAGATGAAACTGCTTTCGGCATTCTTCAGGCAGCCCGTCTGCGCACCAGCAAGACCGAGTATATCAGTTGTCCAGGTTGTGGCAGAACCCTCTATGATCTTCGTGAAACCATCGCTAAGATCAAGGAGGCAACCAAGCACTTGAAGGGCTTGAAGATTGGTATCATGGGCTGCATCGTGAATGGTCCTGGCGAAATGGCGGATGCCGATTACGGCTACGTAGGCGCCGGTCCTAACCGTGTAAGCCTCTATCGCAAGCAAGTTTGCGTAGAAAAGAACATTCCGCAGGAGGTGGCAGTAGAGCATCTGCTCGCCCTCATCGACTCGGATAAGCAATAAAACCGGAAGAAACAAAAACCGGATAAAAAACAAAGCCGGATAAGAAAAAACTAGCCCCACACGCTCTTTTCTCAGCGTGTGGGGCTTTTTGATATGATACTATCCCAGAAAAGAGTAGCCCCAGATGCTTTTCATCATCTTGCGGCAAAGCGAAGAGAAGTTCTGGCAGAGTTTAGGCGACCACTTCGTCATGCCATAGAGTTGTTTCTTCTCCAGAAACATTTCCTCGTCCACATCAACTTCAACAACAAGTTTGATACCGAGATGGCACTCACCCACAACCTTTTTGTAAATGTTGATGAGTTTGCCAACATGGGACCTTCGCAGCAGGGCAGGCTGAAAGCCTGCTTCCGTACACCCAAGAATCAGGAAGAAGGAAGATGGATGACCATAGCCGAAATCTTCAAGGTTTTGCAGAAGCAGTATCCGATGCTCATCGCCGACCACAGAACCAAGATCCGTATCGGACAGGCCATGAAATTCCTGAATTGCGAGAGAAAGCGAACCAACAAGGAACCTGCCTATTATCTCTGTTTAAAAATGGCGAAAACATGCTGAAAAGTATATGGAAAACCCTTTTAAAAAGGGTCTTGTCGCAGCAAAGCGTGTAGTGTGGTGCAGTGTGAGTGTAGTGTCAACGCCCACACTACACACAACCAAACTGATTAATAATCAACAATTTAAGTATCACGGAGTGTAGTGTGCAATAGAAATCGACAATTGGTTATCCACGATGTGGAAAACAGTTGTTTATAATTTTGTCGCACCATGCGTCGTTTTGTGCCTGACGATGGCAAAAAGTTGCCCTAGTAGAGGGCAATATTGTGCCGTAACTAGGCAATAAATGAAGCGTCACCTCACACTACAAATGATGCATCCTTTTATTCAAAAAGAAACGTCACCTTATTCAAAAAAGAAATATGAGTAAATTCATTCCTTACCACATCGTATGCCCCATGGCATCATGTACCCGTAGCAACACATGTGTTTATCTGGAGAAATAGCGGCTTAGCCTATTAAGAGCATTTTATTTCAATACCTATATCATTATCCGAATATTACAGATACAGAATATAAAGGATAATTGGCAAGTCAATACTGCTCTCTATAAGGTGCCATGGATGAATTGTTTGTTTAAAGAAATAAAAAACTTGCATTTTATTTTGTTATGTGCTAAAATAAATGTAATTTTGCAGCATGAATGGGGTTACACCTTATTAAAATAAAGAAAATATTTCTAAAACGACAAGGATGCAAACCCTCTATCAAGAAGAAAAAGAAATAAAATAATAATATAAAAACAATGGAATACAACTTCAGAGAAATCGAGAAGAAATGGCACCAGAAATGGGTCGAGAACAAGACCTATAAGGTTATCGAGGATGAAAACAAGAAGAAATTCTATGTGCTCAACATGTTCCCTTATCCATCAGGAGCTGGTTTGCACGTAGGTCACCCACTTGGTTATATCGCGAGCGATATCTATGCACGCTACAAGCGTTTGAACGGATTCAACGTATTGGACCCTATGGGTTACGATGCTTACGGTTTGCCTGCTGAGCAGTATGCTATCCAGACAGGTCAGCACCCAGAGGTTACTACCGTAGCCAACATCAACCGCTATCGCGAGCAGCTCGACAAGATTGGCTTCTGCTTCGATTGGGACCGCGAGGTCCGTACCTGCGACCCTAAGTATTACCATTGGACTCAGTGGGCTTTCCAGAAGATGTTCAACTCATTCTTCTGCAACAGCTGCCAGAAGGCTCAGCCTATCGAAAAGCTCATCAAGCGCTTCGAGGAGAAGGGTTCTGCTGACTTGAACGTGGCTCAGAACGAGCAGATTGACTTCACAGCCGAGGAGTGGAACAGCTTCGACGACGTGAAGAAGCAGCAGATCCTGATGAACTACCGCATCGCTTACCTCGGAGAAACGATGGTAAACTGGTGCCCAGGTCTGGGTACTGTGCTTGCCAACGACGAGGTAGTAAACGGCGTAAGTGAGCGTGGCGGTTATCCTGTAATCCAGAAGAAGATGCAGCAGTGGTGTTTGAGAACATCTGCTTACTCTCAGCGTCTGCTCGACGGTTTGGAGACCATCCAGTGGAGCGACAGTATCAAGGAAACCCAGAAGAACTGGATTGGCCGTTCTGAGGGTACAGAGGTAGTATTCTCTGTAAAGGACAGCGACGTGAAGTTCACCATCTTCACTACACGTGCCGATACCATGTTTGGTGTTACCTTCATGGTTCTGGCTCCAGAGAGCGAGTATGTTCAGCAGGTAACTACTGCCGAGCAGAAGGAAGAGGTGGAGAAGTATCTGGACTACGTGAAGAAGCGCACCGAATTGGACCGTATGGCTAACCACAGCGTAACCGGTGTATTCTCAGGAAGCTACGCCATCAACCCATTCACCGGCGAGGCAATCCCTGTATGGATTTCAGAATATGTATTGGCAGGATATGGTACAGGTGCCATCATGGCTGTGCCAGCTCATGATAGCCGTGACTACGCCTTTGCCAAGCACTTCAACCTGCCTATCATTCCTCTTATCGAGGGTGCTGATGTTTCAGAGGAGAGCTTCGATGCCAAGGAAGGTATCGTAACCAACTCACCTGTAGCAGGCAAGAGCAGCATGGATGGCTTCTCTCTGAACGGACTCACCGTGAAGGAGGCTATCGCAGCTACCAAGAAGTTTGTTACCGAGAAGGGCATCGGTAGAGTAAAGGTAAACTATCGTCTCCGTGACGCCATCTTCTCACGTCAGCGCTACTGGGGTGAGCCATTCCCTGTATATTACAAGGATGGAATGCCACAGATGGTTCCAGAGGAGTGCCTGCCTCTCGAATTGCCAGAGATTGAGACCTACAAGCCAACAGAGACTGGCGAGCCACCATTGGGCAGAGCCAAGAAGTGGGCTTGGGATGCTGAAAAGAAAGAGGTGGTTGACAAGAGCCTCGTAGATAACAAGACCGTATTCCCACTGGAGCTCAACACCATGCCAGGTTTCGCAGGTTCTTCTGCTTACTATCTGCGCTACATGGATCCTCACAACGATGAGGCACTCGTAGGCAAGAAGGCTGATGAGTACTGGCAGAATGTGGACCTCTACGTAGGTGGTTGCGAGCATGCTACCGGTCACTTGATTTACTCTCGTTTCTGGAACAAGTTCCTCTTCGACCTCGGCGTAAGCTGCAAGGAAGAGCCATTCCAGAAGCTGGTGAACCAGGGTATGATTCAGGGCCGCTCTAACTTCGTTTACCGCATCAACAGCGATGACCACGACAAGGCTCCTGTATTCGTAAGCCTGAACCTGAAGAAGGATTACGACGTAACTCCTATCCATGTAGATGTAAACATCGTAAGCAACGATGTATTGGATATCGAGGCATTCAAGGCTTGGCGCCCTGAGTATCAGAACGCTGAGTTCATTCTGGAGGATGGCAAGTACATCTGCGGATGGGCCATCGAGAAGATGTCTAAGAGTATGTTCAACGTGGTGAATCCAGATATGATTGTCGAGAAGTATGGTGCTGATACCCTGCGTCTCTACGAAATGTTCCTGGGTCCTGTAGAGGCAAGCAAGCCTTGGGATACCAACGGTATCGACGGCTGCCACCGCTTCCTGAAGAAGTTCTGGGGCTTGTTCTATGAGAACCGCTCAGACAACTTCCTTCCATCAGCCGACGAGGCAGCGAAGCCAGAGAGCCTGAAGAGCGTTCACAAGCTCATCAAGAAGGTAAGCGAGGACATCGAGAAGTTCTCTTACAACACTTCTATCTCAGCCTTCATGATTGCCGTGAACGAACTCGGTCAGCAGAAGTGCCGCAACAAGGAACTCCTGAAGGATCTCGTCATCCTCATCGCTCCATTCGCTCCACACATCGCAGAAGAGTTGTGGGCAGCACTTGGCGAGCAGGGCAGCGTATGCGATGCAGCATGGCCAAAGTATGATGAGCAGTATCTGAAGGAGAACGACATGCAGCTCACCATTTCCTTCAACGGTAAAGCTCGTTTCCAGATGACTTTCCCTGTGGATACTCCTAACGAGGAAATCCAGAAGCAGGTATTGGCAGACGAGAAGAGCCAGAAGTACTTGGAGGGATTCAACGTATTGAAGGTAATCATCGTACCAAAGAAGATTGTCAACATAGTGTTGAAAAAGTAATTTATTGATAATATACAGAAGGTCGTCTCATCTAAAAATGGGCGACCTTCTGTGCTTTAAAAATACGAGGAAAATATTATGCAAATAGCAATCAGTCAAACAATTAAGAATGAGTGCAAGGATTATTTCTACATTACCCTTGGACTCTTGCTTTACACATTTGGATGGACCATCTTTCTGCTTCCATACCAGATAGTAACGGGTGGCGTAACGGGTATCGCAGCCGTGATTTACTACGGCACGGGGATACCTATCTATTTGTCATATTTTCTCATCAATGCTGCCTTGCTGCTTGCCGCACTGAAGATACTGGGATTCAAGTTCATGGTGAAAACCATCTACGCCATCATCATGCTATCCGTGTTCCTGGCTGTGGCGCAAGACTGGATGATAGGTGAAGATGGAAAGATGATACAGGTGCTGGGCGTGGGACAGGACTTCATGTCGCTCGTCATCGGCTGTCTGTTTACGGGATTATCGCTCGCCGTCGTCTTCCTGCACAATGGAAGTACGGGTGGAACGGATATCATCGCCGCCATCGTGAACAAATATCACAACATCTCGCTGGGCCGGGTGCTCATCTTCGTGGATCTCCTCATCGTGGGCAGTTCGTTCTTCGTCTTCAATGCGAAGCCCGACTTTACTACGATAGATGCCGTTAGAAAGGTGGTATTCGGTCTCTGTACGATGGTGATAGAGAACCTGGTACTCGACTATGTGATGAACGCCAAGCGAGAGAGTGTGCAGTTCATGATATTCAGTAAGAAATATCAGGAGATAGCCAACGCCATCGGTACGCAGATGGACCATGGAGTAACCATTCTTGACGGTCATGGCTGGTACACGGGCGACGAGATGAAGGTGCTCTGTATCCTGGCAAAGAAGAACGAGAGCGTTACCATCTTCCGCATCGTCAAGATTATCGACCCGAATGCCTTTGTAAGTCAGAGTGCCGTTATCGGTGTGTATGGCGAGGGATTTGATGAGATGAAAGTGAAAATCAAGGAAAAAGACATTAAAATAATTAAAAGTTAAAAGTTTATAGCGGCTTCGCCGTATAGCAAGAAGCACTATTGCAAGAATGCCCTATAAACTATTAACTATAAATTATAAACTTATGAAAAGGATAGTTTTTGCAACAAATAACCAGCATAAGCTTCAGGAGATTCGCGACATCCTGGGCAGCGGCTACGAGGTAGTATCGCTGAAGGAGATAGGATGCGATGTGGATATTCCTGAAACAGGCAACACATTGGAAGAAAATGCCTTGCAGAAGGCACAGTATATCTACGACCATTACCACGTAAGTTGCTTTGCCGATGATACCGGTTTGGAGGTAGAGGCACTGGATGGTGCCCCTGGCGTTCATAGTGCCCGCTATGCCGAGGGTACCGACCACGACAGCGAGGCAAACATGGCTAAACTGCTTAGAGAACTGGATGGCAAGGAAAACCGACAGGCTCGCTTTCGCACCGTCATCTGCTACATCGAAAAGCAGGATGTATGTCCTTGCGGCTGCACCAGTATCAAGAAGATTCATCAGTTTGACGGCATCGTGAATGGTCACATCGCCACCGAGAAGCATGGCACCGAAGGCTTCGGCTACGACCCAATCTTCGTACCTGAAGGCTATGATAAGAGCTTTGCCGAGCTGGGTGAGGAAATCAAGAACGGCATCAGCCACAGAGCCAGAGCCGTGGCCAAACTGGCAGAATATTTGAAGGAGAAGTAAGGAAGTAAAGAAAAAGAAGTAGATATAGAAATAGATATGAAACGGCTATATTGTCTATTTATCATCATATTATACCTTGCCATAAGCATCCCATCCTATGCCCAGTTTACGATCAACGGAAAGCATATCATCTATGATAAGCAAAACGACACGTATATGGCTTGCATCCCGGAGGATGCTTTTGGTAAGGATTATGAAGCAATCATCCTGTTGGATATTGCCTCAGATTGGAGCGACCTCAGCATTGATGGCACCCAGATAGCTTACAGCTATACTTTCAAGCAAGTGGAAGGCAACAAGCTTTACTCCATTCATGCCCGAAAAGGTAATAAGGAAATCAATACCAAGATTACCTTCACCTTCTTACCTCTGCTGGTGCTGCAAGGCTCATTCGGCTATGATTACGCCCAAGGAAACATGTCATTGTATTCTCCTGATGCCACAGAGCCGACTATCTCTTTGATCAAAGCCAAATGGAGAGGAGGTTCCACCAATACGGCGGATAAGCACAAGAGAAACTACAAGATAAAATCTATCAACTTCAAAGGCAAGAGCCAGGACATCTCGCTCCTGGGGATGAGAGAAGACAATAACTGGATTATGGATGCAGGACAAATAGACTTGTTCCGCCTGAGAAACCGCATTGCCACAGAGATTTGGAACGACTTTGCCACCAAGCCATACTATGCCTCGAAGGAGCCTAAGGCCAAGAGTGGCGTAACGGGAAAAGTGGTAGAGGTTATCCTCAACAACGAATATCGCGGCATCTATTCGCTGACCGAAGCCATGGATAGAAAGGAGTTGAAACTCAAGAAATACGATGATAAGAATCAGGAGTTTCACGGCCAGCTTTGGAAGGTAAGTTCGTGGGATAAGGCAACCTTCTGGGACATCGATAAAGACTACGATAACACCCAGGAAACCTGGCATGCATTCGAGACTAAATATCCTGATATAGACGATGTTAATCCTACTGATTACAGTCCGCTTTATGAAGCCATCGACTTTGTGGTTAACAGCAACGACGAGACTTTCAAGAAAGAAGTGGGCGATTACTTCGATATTCCTGTACTCATTGACTATCAGTTGTTCCAGGAAACTCTGAAGCCTGTGGATAATAATGGCAAAAACATGTATTGGGGAATCTATGATGTGGCAGAAAGCCAGAAGCTAACCCTTGCCATCTGGGACTTAGACGCCAGCGTTGGACAAGATTGGCATTGCTCCACCCCGCTTCATCCAGATTATGTATTGCCAAATACAGACTTGGGAGTAAAGGATGGTTTCAACCTTTATCATAGGCTCAGCTCCTTGAATGTAGACAACTATAATGAAAAGGTAACTAGCAGATACCAGGAATTAAGAAAGACTTATTTCAGCGAGGACAATCTCATCTCCAGATATCAGGGCTATTATGATATGCTGGTGAAAAGTGGCGCAGCCAGCAGAGAAGAGTGCAAATGGTCGAAAGACTCAGATATTGGCGGCTATCCCCTGAACTTCAAGTCAGAAATAGAATACATCAAGAATTGGATTATCAACAGATTGAACTATCTGGATACCAACCAATTCCCGATTTCAACCAATATCTCAGAAATCCATCAAAAGGAGTCCCTATCCCCAAAAACAACCTACAACATGCTGGGACAAAAGGTAGGAGCTTCCTATCAGGGACTTAAGATAAAGAATGGAAAGAAGTTCTATACAACTAAATAAAAATAATAAGTAAAGAATAAAGATATGATTAATACCCTTTCGATATTAATCCCTACATATAATAATGTATGCATTGAGCTTGTAAGGAGTTTACAAGCTCAAGCATCATTATTGTCATCTCCATCAGATTTCAAATACGAAATTCTTGTTGCTGACGATGGTTCCACCGACAAGACAACCATAGAGGGCAATCGCATCATCAACACCCTGCCCCATTGTCGCTACATAGAAAGAGAAAAGAACGTAGGCAGAGCCGCCATCCGCAATTTTTTGGCACAAGAAGCCCATTATCCATGGCTGCTATTTATCGACAGCGACCTACATGTAGATAATCCACTGTTCATTCAAAACTATTCCCAATCAGAAGGAGACGTGGTTGTAGGAGGATTGAAAATAGGTGGAAATTCTAGCCAATGGGGCCATAATTTGAGATATAAATATGAAAAAGCCTGTGAAGAAGAACATGATTATCTGCACAGAATGAAAAGTGGAGACAAAGAATTCAGAACTACCAACTTTGTCATAGCCAAAAGCGTTCTGAAAGAATGCCCCTTCGATGAGAACTTCAAGCATTACGGCTATGAAGACGTCTTACTTGGAAAAAGTATTACAGACAAAGGCTATCACATCGTCCATATCGACAATCCGATACTCCTGGATGATTATGAAACGAATTACCAGTTCATCAACAAGACAGAAGAAGCCTGCAGAACGCTCTATGAATTCAGAAAAGAACTTAGGGGATACTCAAAACTCATACACTATGCCGAACTAGCCAAACGACTAAAAATAGCATACCCCTTCATCAGAATTCTTTATCCGGAACTTAGCTTGCAGATAAAAGCACGCCTATTAGGCAATAATCCTAGCGTTTTTTTGTTTAATATATATAAGTTGTTATATTACATGCATCTTAATTTATAAACATAAAATTGTACCAAGAAATGAAACAAAGAATATTCAATATAATGGCAGTTTTTCTCTTCCTTAGCATCACAACTATGGAAGCCAGAATCGGAGACTGGAAAGCCTATATGGCGTATAGCGACGTACAAGAGATAGAACAAGCCGGAAACCTGATATTTGTTCAGGCTTCCAACAACCTCTATGTCTATAACAAGAACGACCAGAGTATCCAGACTTTCAGCAAGATGGATTACCTAAGCGATTGTAACATCCAGCATATCAGCTACAACAAGGCGAGTAAACGACTTGTTATCTTCTATGGTAACGCCAATATCGACTTGATGAATATCAGTAACTTTGAGGTTACCAATCTTTCTGATTACCATACAGCTTCAACCACAGGAGACAAGACCGTAAACGATATCTACATGTATGGCAAATATGCCTATATAAGCAATGGTTTTGGAATCATAAAAGTGAATATCGCAGATGGCGAAATCAGCGATACTTATAATCTCGGATTCAAGGTAAACTGGTGCGAGATTAAGGATAATTATATCTATGCCTATAGTCAGACTAACGGACAATATCGTGCTCCACTCTCCAAAAACCTGCTCGATAAGAACAACTGGAACAAGGCGGGAGGCTATGTAGCCAAGAAGCAAGAAGACAAAAGCGAATTGAAGCAAGTGGTTGGTACATTGCAACCAGGAGGCCCTAAATACAATTACTTCTGGGGTATGAGATTTGTTAATAATCAGCTCTATACCTGCGGAGGAGGATTCGGACATGAGGTAGATGCTAACCGTCCGGGAACCGTTCAAGTATTAAACGGAAACGATTGGCAAATCTTTGATGACAGTATCCAATCCAAGACAGGAATAACCTACATAGATGTCAACGACGTGGATGTAGATCCCAAAGATCCTAGCCACGTATTTGCTGGTGCGAGAAATGGACTCTATGAATTTAAAGATGGAAAATTCATCAAGTTCTATAATTCAAGCAACAGTTTAATAACTTCCTTCAATAACCAAAGCAAGAACTATCAGATCATCGGTAGCATCAAGTTTGACAAGGAAGGCAACCTCTGGATGGTGAATGACGAAACTCCAAGTTCTGCTCCAGCTCAGCAATCTCTTATCGAATATAGCAAAGACGGAGAATGGATTTCTCACCATCAGGCAGCATTGACAGCTACCAAGGATAATGAAAACAAATCTTTTGCCAGCATGGAATGCCTGACCTTTGACAGTAGAGACCTTCTGTGGTTTGTAAATGCGCATTATACAGCTCCAGCTCTATGCTGCTATCAGCCTTCATCAAAGACTCTGCTTGTTTATAAAAGCTTCATCAACCAAGATGGAACAGACATGGCTCCTACATCGATACAATATGTGACAGAAGATAAAAATCATAACATTTTGGTAGGAACCAACCTCAACACTTTCATGATAGAAAGCAACCAGGTAGGAAAAGAAGATGCAACATTCAGCCAAATCAAGGTGCCACGCAACGATGGAACCAATTATGCTGATTACCTGCTCGAAGGAGTAAGTATTTCGGCTATTGTGATAGATAGTGGAAACCGAAAATGGTTTGGTACCAAAGGAAATGGTGTTTATCTGATTAGTGCAGACAACATCAACCAGATACATCATTTTACCACCGCCAATAGCAAACTGCTATCAGACAATATTGAGTCGATGGCTATCAATGAAAAGACTGGGGAAGTGTTTATAGGCACAGACAAAGGTCTCTGTTCCTATATGAGCGATGCCAGCACCACCAATAGTGATATGACAAAAGACAACGTCTGGGCTTATCCTAACCCAGTAAAGCCAGATTACACGGGACTTATCACCATCACCGGATTATCATTCGATGCAGATGTAAAAATTGTAACAACCAATGGCATCCTTGTAAACCAGGGCAGAAGCAATGGCGGCACCTACACTTGGAACGGCAAGGACCTGAAAGGTGAAAAGGTGGCAAGTGGCATCTATATGGTAGAAACGGCCACAAGCGACGGAAGTAAAGGTACAGTCTGCAAAATAGCAATCGTCAAATAAAACAAGAAAAGAGCATTCATGACCCAAGCAAGGAAACATTGGATAGACTTACTGAGAGGCATCTGCATGCTTGCAATCCTCCTCGACCATACAGAGATTTACTACACAGGCATTAATATCATCGATTACAATGCCTATGTAGTAAATGCTCTCACCATTTTCTTTATGCTTTCAGGCTATCTGGTGTATAAGGAAACAGGCTTTGACATCAGAAAAAAGATGAAATCTATCGCCCAAACCTTATTGCTCCCCTATTTCATCTTTTCTGCCCTCATCTCGCTTCCCAAGAACCTGGTACATGGCAACGAAATCAACATCATGAATATCTGCGAGCAAATCATTCTTGGGAAGGCTTCCTGGTTCATAGCAGCCCTTTGCCTATCCGAAGCAATCTTTACCGTAACAATATGGATAGCTAGAGGAAAAGACCTGGCTTTGTTCTGCGTCGGCATCATGGGATTTAGCTTCTCCATCTACTTATCCCAAGGGCAACATCCTTATCCTTGGCAACTAGACAACAGCATGCAAGCTTTGCTATTTCTCTGGATAGGATACACTTACCACAAATATGAAAAAGCAGCCAATATCATCAATCGCACAGCATACATACCGATATTCTTCCTTCTTCTTATCTGCATCAAAATATATGAATACATGAATGATATCAATATGCTGGTATGGCCGATATCCATCAACAACTATCCGATATTCTTACTGGACATACTCTTATGCAGTGTGCTGATGATACAAATATTTAAAAGACTTCCTCCTTGCAAATGGCTTGAATGGACTGGTTCGCATTCCCTGGTTTACTATTTTCTATGTGGAGGCGTGCCACTCATTACAAGCAGAGTATTCGAAAGGATAGGACTAAGCTATCATGGCAACTATCTATACGTGATAGCAGCATTCATCACCGTATATATAATAACAACCATCCTAACATGGTTCATTTACAGATATTTACCTTTTACAATAGGAAAGAAATATGAAAGAAACAGATAAAATACTCGCTATCATAGCAAGCACATATTGCATCGCCCTGCTTTTATTTTTAGCCATATTTGGCTACACTCCAACCAACGACGGCGATGGCTATATTGAGTTCGCACAGGTTTGCATCCAAAGCAAACAGGCTTACCCATGCCTGCCACTAATCGTAGGACAGCCATTTATCTGGAACATTGGTTCTATCAATCTTACAGCTTTATCACTCTTATGGTTTGGCTCTTTATATCCATTATTGATATTCCTCTGCTTTTTAAAAGCACTGACAGTACTATTGATAGGACAAATAGCTCATAAGCTTTTTTCAGGAAAAGTGGCTATTATAGCAAGCCTCATGTTTGTGCTTTATCCTAATAATATAGGACAAAGCACCACCATCCTCTCTGAAATTCCGATGATATGCTTTGCTTTGGCAGCATTTTATATAGCCATCACGCAAGAAAAATTATTATATCTCTTGTTTGCAGGTCTAACCTTTGGCTTAGCCAATTGGTTCCGACCTGTAGCTATGGTCTATATGGGCACCCTCATCCTCTATTACATCTTCTTTAACAAGAAAAACTGGGTCAAGAAATGTATATCTTTATGTTTGGGATATGTTCTTTTTATCGGAATAGTTGGAATAGAATGCTATCATCGCACCGGATATTTCCTTTACCAGGCAGAATCCTTGTGGTTCAATATGGCAGAAGCCACTTATGAACCTTCTGTAGCACCACAGTATGATACTGATCCTTATCCTAAGGGAACTATCAGATATATTGAGAATATGGATAAAAAGAGCGCCATCGAATGCAATGAAATATGGAAAGAAAGAAGCATAGAATGGTTAAAAGAACATCCTTTACAATATTTGCAAAAAACACCAGGCAGACTCGTTTATATGTACTATAATGATATGGATAATATTCCAGCCTTTTCTCTGCATAAAGATCAGGAAGGAAATAGATTTATCACACTGCCTTACAGAAAGTTGCTTAACGAAATAGGCAGTCTATCCTACTTACAATATATAGGTCTTTTTAATCTGCTATTCTATGTATTTCTGCTACTTCTAGCAGTAAAAGGCTGCTACATATTAATAAAGAAACATGATTATCAAAAGGCATTCATTCCGATGATGATCATCGTCGGAGGATCTATATCTTTGGTATTAGCAGTGCATGGTGAAACCAGATTCAAAGCTCCTTTTATGCCTTTCATTTTCATGATGGCAGCATTTTCCATATCTACATTTAAATTAAATAAAAAAGCATAATAGCTTTGATTTCTCATTATATTTTCGTACTTTTGTAGGCATGAAACTGAGCATTATCATACCCGTTTATCGCACACCAGACACCTTATCCAGATGCCTGGATAGCATTCTGCGACAATCATTCACCGACTACGAGATAATTCTCGTTGACGATGGATCGCCCGACGAATGCCCCTACCTCTGCGATGAATATGCAGCAAGCAATAAAAACATCCAGGTTATACACAAGAAAAACGGAGGACTGAGCGACGCACGCAATGCAGGTATAGAGCGCGCCCAAGGCAAATACATCACCTTTATAGACAGCGATGATGCCATTCAAGAAGATACCCTGATTGTTCTCATGGAAGAGCTGGAAAAATATCCGGATATCGATATCTTGGAATATCCTATCAAGGAAAGAATAGGCAACCCCAATAGGGAAAAAATTCTATCATTCAAGCCTCAGAAATATAACGATGTACTCGACTATTGGCTAGGAGAAAGAGCTTTCGCACACACCTATGCCTGCAACAAAATATTCAAGTGCAACTTATTTCATAACATACAATTTCCTAAAGGAAAAAGCTTTGAAGACGTGTTGACAACTCCTTATCTCATGGGATTAATCCCCGTGGATAAATCTTGGAAAAGTCCTTGCATAAAGGAGATAAATGTCTGTTATACAACGGTAAAACCAACAATAAAAGTTACCGACAAGGGACTGTATCTTTATTATTGGAACAACCAGGGGATCACCGCCAAGGCTAAATATCAGGATTTACTCAACCTATATTTAGGACAGACGCAATCCATGCTCCAGCTATTCGAAAGGATGAAGGGACGAGAAGAAGAAATACTAGCCAAATATCAGTACCCACTGGAAGAGTTTATGACAAGTATTCTCAATGTATTGCTCGACCTTTACGAGGAATCGGGAAAATATGAACCAACTCCACCTCTTATCAACTGGGTGAAATGGCTAAGCCAATACCACCCCATCTCTTCATGGAAATTGAAATTATTAAATATCATAGGTTATCATAGATTATGCAAACTCAACAAACTTATACATCAGATATACAGGCACCATTAGTAAGCTTCATCGTCACAACTTACAATTTGCCAGTAGAATACATCAAAGAATGCCTCGACAGCATTCTTCAGCTCTCGCTGAGTGACAAGGAAAGAGAAATCATCCTAGTAGATGACGGAAGCGACATCTGTCAGCTCAACGAACTGTCAGAATATCTCACCCATATCATCTATCTGCGCCAACCTAACCAGGGAGTAAGCGTGGCACGCAACTATGGAATGATGATGGCTAAAGGAAGATTCATACAGTTTGTAGACGGAGATGATTATCTCATACAATCAGCTTACGAGCACTGCCTTGACATCGTGAGATATCACCAACCAGACATCGTCACCTTTAAATTTTCCAAGGATAATTCTGCTGAAGCTACATACGAACTTCCAATTCCAGTATCTGGCACAGAATACCTGTCAAACAATAATTTGCGTGGAGCTGTCTGGTCATATATTTTCAGACGAAGCATTAAAGGTACCTTGGAATTCACACCAGGTATCGTGTATGGGGAGGACGAGGAATTCACGCCACAACTGTTCTTACGTGCCGAACGCATCTTTAAAACAAATGCCGAGGCTTACTATTATCGGGTAAATACAAATTCTGTAAGTCACCAGCTTAACAAAGAAAAGATAAATCAGAGAATGGACAATAACTTAGAAGTTATTTTGCATCTGCAGAAGTTGCTTGATAAGATTCCTGTAGCCGACCGTCAGGCACTGAGCCGTCGCATAGCTCAACTGTCCATGGATTATCTCTACAACAATATTCGTCTCTATCATTCCTTGATTTCTCTCAATCAAGCTATCAAGACATTGAAGAAACATGGCTTATACCCTCTTCCTGACAAGGATTACACCAAGAAATATACCATGTTCAGAAAAGTTATAAGTACCTATGTAGGCAGAATTGCTCTCTTGTTCTTTATAAAAAAATAAATATTTTTACTATCAAGAAAAGAAGATAAGATATGAAGATACTACTCATGGGAGAATATAGTAATGTGCATGCCACGCTTGCCGAAGGACTTCGCAAGCTGGGGCATCACGTTACCGTGCTCTCCAACGGCGACTTTTGGAAGAATTATCCACGAGATATTGACCTGGTAAGAAAGCCTGGAAAACTGGGCGGAATCATGTATATGATGAAGTTATACACAAATGTGCATAAGTTGAGAGGATACGACATCGTACAACTTATCAACCCGATGTTTCTGGAGCTGAAGGCAGAACGCATCTTCCCTATTTACCAATATCTGAGAAAGCATAACAAGAAGATAATTCTGGGTGGATTCGGAATGGATTACTATTGGGTAAGCGTTTGCTGCAAAGATAAACCTTTGAGATACAGCGATTTCAATATCGGTGATGAATTACGGACCAATGCTGATGCGCTGAAAGAAAGAAAAGACTGGCTGGGAACAGAAAAAGGAAGACTCAACCAGATGATTGCCGAAGATTGCGATGGCATCATAACGGGACTTTATGAATACTGGGCATGTTATCAACCTGGTTTTCCACAGAAAACAACGTTTATCCCCTTCCCTATCAAACCGAAGTTGATAACTTCCGGAAATGGCAACTCATATACCAATGCAGAAAACCATCAGGTTATCCCATTGGATATTCCCAAGAAGGTAAAGCTCTTCATCGGAATCAACAAAAGCAGAAGCGAATACAAAGGCACCGATATCATGCTGAAGGCAGCACAAGCCATAGCTAAAAAATATCCAGACAAGACGGAACTCCGGATAGCCGAAAATATTCCTTTTGCTGAATATGTAAAAATGATGAATGGAAGCGATGCTATACTCGATCAGCTCTACAGTTACACGCCATCCATGAATCCGCTGGAGGCGATGGCGAGAGGAATTATCTGCATAGGTGGCGGAGAACCGGAGAATTACGAGATTATACACGAGGATAAGCTACGCCCTATCATTAACGTGCTTCCTAACTACGAAAGTGTTTACCAGGAACTGGAACACCTCGTATTGCACCCAGAGCTTATTCCTTTGCTCAAACAGCAAAGCATAGAATACATCAGCAAGCATCACGACTACATCAAGGTGGCTGAAAGATATGAGGCATTCTATCAAAAACTGCTTATCCGATAAAGGAAAATACAACACCTTAGAAATTTAGTCTTAAGGGGAAATATATTTAGCCTTAAGGAGAAATATATTTAGCCTTAAGGGAAAATAAATTTAGCCTTAAGGGAAAATATATATGAGGATGTATCATGTACTTATGACACATCCTCATGAAATCACCTTATGAAAGCGAAAGCATCTTCTCGATAGGCTTCACAGCATCCTTGGCAATATCCTCTGCCACTTCCACTGTAGGCCAGCCGAACTTCAGGCTATTATAAATCTTCTTCAAAGAGTTCATCTTCATGTACTCGCACTCATTGCAGCTGCAGCCTACTCCACCCTCGCTTACCTCTGGTGGCACAGGATAGAAGATGACGTCAGGGCAATTGCGCTCCAACTCATGCAGAATACCAGCCTCTGTGGCGATGATATACTCCTTGATTTCCGGATGCTCCTGGGCATAATGCAGCATGGTGGCTGTAGAACCCTTCACGTCGGCTACGGCAAGCACAGGTGCCTTGCACTCCAAGTGAGCCATCACAACAGCCTCAGGATGCTCCTGCTTCAACTTAACGATGGCCTCTACAGAGAATTTCTCGTGTACATGGCAGCCACCGTTCCAGAGCAGCATGTTTCTGCCCGTTACGCTGTTGATATAGTTGCCGAGGTTGTAATCAGGACCAAAGATAATCTTCTCGTCCTGTGGGAAGCTGTCAATCACCTTCTTGGCATTACCGCTGGTCACTACGCAATCGGTAAGCGCCTTCACGGCAGCCGTGGTATTCACATAGCTCACCACCTTGTAACCAGGATGCTCCTCCTTATATTTCTTCAAATCCTCAGCCTTGCAGCTGTCGGCGAGCGAGCAGCCGGCATTCAGGTCTGGGCAGAGCACGGTTTTGTCAGGGCTCAGGAGCTTGCAAGTCTCAGCCATGAAGTGCACACCGCACATAACCATCACCTTGGCATCGGTTTCGGCAGCCTTGCGAGCCAGTGCCAAAGAATCACCCACAAAGTCGGCAATATCCTGAATCTCACCAACCGTGTAGTAGTGGGCGAGGATAATCGCATCTTTCTCCTTGCAAAGCTTTCTGATTTCAGCCTTCAAGTCCAAGGTCTCGTCGATAGGTTCATCCACGTAACCTTTCTTTATCCAATCGTTTTTCACCATAACATTAATATTATATTTCTTTATTTCTTATTTTTTAAAAAAGAATATAAGGATGATGATATGACGTGGAAAAGTGGATAAAAAACATCGTAATTATTTGCTTTTTTCATTATCCAAGTCTTGTCTCAGGTTATCAGCATAGGGCTTGGAAATCTTTTTCTTGGCTCTTAATGCTTTAACCTTTTTATCAACATTTCCCCAATTCGCTGCAAAGTTAATAAGTTTATATCTTTTTTCAGTCAAAAACTGCGAAAAAGTTTCTAAAAACTTATTAATAACTCTGTGGATATCCATAATCACGGGTGTTGGGATGGGGGGATGTGGATATTCCGCAAGTTATTAAAAAGTTATTAAGAGGGTTTTCCGTACACTTATCCACGTTTTTGTGGATAATCTGAAATGATACTGTTTTTTTTTAAGATAATCAGCTGATAATCAATAGGATTCCTGTAAGTATCAACTGTGAATCCATAGTGAAGAAGCAAAAAAGCAGATTTCCCGTGGCTGATAGGCCTCAGGAAATCTGCTTCTTTTATCATTGTTATCTCTTCTTTAAGATTCTATCTAGTTTTTCCACCACCATTTCTGGCGATATGTTCTTCATGCAGGCAAAGTCGCCTCGCATACATGGTTTGTTGCCGTAAATGCTGCAAGGACGACAAGGCATGTCGAGCTGTACGGCATTTTCTGGGCTTTGGTGCCATCCCATAAAGCCTGCGTAAGGGTGGGTGGCACCCCAGATGCTCACCACTGGTGTGTTGACAAGCGATGCCAGATGCATATTGCCGCTATCCATGCTCAGCATAACGCGGAGATGACTCATGAGAATCAGCTCGTCTGAGATGCCATGGAGCTTGGCAGATGCATTCACCACCTGCGGGAACTTCTCAGCCCAGGCATCCATCACAGGAGTTTCATCCTGACCGCCGCCAAAAAGGAAGATGTGACTATGTGGATAATGGCTGATAAGTTGCTGGATAACTTTTTCCATCAGAGGTTGTGGATAAATTTTCCCGGCATGTGCCGCAAAAGGAGCTATACCTATCCAAGGAGCTTCTAAGTTGTTGTCATCCAGAGATATAAGATTTCCTTCTTTTGCTTGGAAAACTTCTTGTGGAAGCGTGGATAAGTCGCCTTTTCCCTCACCAAACATGCTTTGGAAATCCAGTTTTACCGGATAACCCAACTGTTCAAAAACATCGGCATAGTTTTGGAAAGATGATGGCTGCTTTACCAGTTTCTTGTTGGTGCTTGCCACGAGCATGCGTTTTCCCTTGCGATGCTTGTCAATGTGTGCCACATTGAAGTTGTCCAGGTTGAAGCGCATGCGCAGATAGCTGGAGCGGAGCACGCTGTGAAGATCGGCTATCGCCGTAAACTGCTTGGCGATGAGTCTGCGATAGAGGGCATTCAGTCCTTTTACACCTTTATACTCCCCCTTGAGGTCAGCTTCCATGAATCCGACGTTAGGGGAGAGGTTTTCGAAGAAAGGACGGGCGAATGGACGGCTCAGCACGGTGATTCTCACATGAGGATATTGCTTTGCCAGGGAATATACCACGGGCACAGTCATGGCAACGTCGCCCATGGCTGAGAATCTTATTACGAGAATATGCTCTGTCTTCATACGTCAATTTCTTCTTTATATATATAATAAGGTGTATTTACTTCTGATTGTAGAGTACAGGATTGGTTGATGGATCGTTGTACATCTTCATCTGTCGATACACCTTCATGTACTTTCTTCCTGCCTCGATGTCTTCCAGGAGCTGGTCGATGGCTGTAGAGAGGTCTACCTGCTGTTCGAGCAGCACGTTGAGTTTAGCCTGGCATTTTGCCTTGTGCTCTGCTGATGCCTCAGGGCGATCCACCTGTTCCTTCATGTGATAAATCTTGAGGGCGAGGATGCTCAGGCGGTCTACTGCCCATGCCGGACTCTCGGTGTTGATGCGTGCATCATCCTGCACCTTCACGTCTTTGTAAACCTCACGGAAGTAAGAGTCAATCTGCTCCACGAGGTCTGTGCGATCTTGATTACTCTTATCGATTCGGCGTTTCAATACGAGTGCTTCGGCAGGGTCAATCTGCGGATCACGGATGATATCCTCGAAGTGCCACTGCACGGTATCAATCCAACATTTGAGGTAGAGACGATTCTCGATGGTACCCTCAGCGAAAGGATTATTGATAGGAGTATCAATGTTGTCTTTGATATGATAATCGGCTATCGCCTGATTAAATATCTTATTCGCGTTTTCTGTAAATGTCATGCTGTTTATTATGTTTGATTAAATACAGTACAAAAGTAACAAAATAATCTCAAATCACCAACAAAAAAGGCAAAAAAGGCAAAAAGTATGCACAACTTAGGGGTATTTGTGCACAGAAAAGTACTTTTTTTGCTAAAATATTTGTTTATATCAAAAAAAAAGTGTTCCTTTGCACCCAGATTTTTAATTAGAAATTGATTTATAAACATTTTAAAAGTTACAATTATGTCAGAAATTGAAAGCAAAGTAAAGGCAATTATCGTTGATAAGCTCGGTGTTGATGAGGCAGAAGTTAAGCCAGAGGCAAGCTTCACAAACGACCTCGGTGCAGACTCTTTGGATACTGTAGAGTTGATTATGGAGTTCGAGAAGGAGTTCTCTATCTCTATCCCAGACGATAAGGCTGAGAAGATTGCTACTGTAGGTGACGCTATCGCTTACATCGAGGAGAACGCTAAGTAATTTAGCAACTAAAATTTTATAAATGGAATTAAAGAGAGTTGTAGTAACAGGTCTTGGTGCTGTAACTCCAGTAGGTAATACTCCTGAGGAAACTTGGGAGAACCTCCTCGCTGGAAAGAGTGGTGCTGCGCCTATTACTCATTTCGATACAACTAATTTCAAGACAAAGTTCGCTTGCGAGGTGAAAGACCTGAACATCAATGAATGGATTGACCGTAAGGAGGCTCGCAAGCTCGATCGTTATACCCAGTTGGCTATGATTGCCGCTATGCAGGGTGTAAAGGATGCGAACATTGATCTTGAAACAGAAGATTTGAACAACGTTGGTGTTGTATTCGGTGTAGGTATCGGTGGTATCAAGACATTCGAGGATGAAGTGTCGTATTTCGCTACTCACGAGGAGAACGGTCCTAAGTTCAACCCATTCTTCATCCCTAAGATGATTGCTGATATCGCATCTGGTCAGATTTCAATCCATTTCGGATTCCACGGACCAAACTATACCACAACATCTGCCTGCGCATCTTCTAGCAATGCATTGGCTGATGCCTTCAACCTGATTCGCTTGGGCAAGGCAAACATCATTGTTAGCGGTGGTGCCGAGGCTGCTATCTGCGCTTGTGGCGTAGGTGGTTTCAATGCCATGCATGCGTTGTCAACACGTAATGATGATCCTGAGCATGCTTCACGTCCATTCAGCGCTAGCCGCGATGGATTTATCATGGGCGAGGGTGCTGGCTGCTTGATTCTCGAGGAGCTGGAGCACGCTAAGGCTCGTGGTGCGAAGATTTATGCTGAGATGGTAGGTGAGGGCGAGAGTGCCGACGCTTATCATATCACAGCTTCTCATCCAGAAGGTCTCGGTGCCAAGCTCGTCATGGAGCGCGCACTTGCTGATGCCAATCTGAAGCCAGAGGACATTGACTACATCAATGTTCACGGTACATCTACTCACGTGGGTGATATCTCTGAGGCTAAGGCTATCAAGGCAGTCTTCGGTGATGCAGCTTACAAGCTCAACATCAGTTCTACCAAGTCTATGACTGGTCACCTCCTCGGTGCTGCTGGTGCAGTAGAGGCTATGGCCTGTGTTCTTAGTGTGAAGAACGACATCGTTCCTCCTACTATCAACCACGAAGAGGGTGACAACGATCCAGAGCTCGATTACAACCTGAACTTCACATTCAACAAAGCTCAGAAGCGTGAGGTTCGTGCAGCATTGAGCAATACTTTCGGATTCGGTGGTCACAACTGCTGTGTAGTATTCAAGAAGTATGCTGAATAATTTTATAGATAGAATAAAGCTCTCTTTCCGCAAGGATAAAGAGCTTTATTTTTCTTTGTACGAAATCCTAGGTTTTTATCCCCACGACATCAGTTATTACAAGATGGCGCTGATGCACAAGAGCATCATGCACCGCAACGCCAAGGGCAAGCCCGTAAACAACGAGCGCCTGGAGTTCTTGGGTGATGCTGTTCTGGATGCCGTGGTGGGCGACATCGTGTACCAGCACTTCCCTGGCAAGCGTGAGGGATTCCTGACCAATACCCGAAGCAAGCTAGTGCAGCGCGACACGCTCAACAAGTTGGCCCAGGAGATGGGCATCAACCAACTCGTATTATCCAATGGTCACAGTTCTTCTCATAACAGTTACATGGGAGGAAATGCTTTCGAGGCGTTGGTTGGAGCTATCTATCTGGACCGCGGTTACGATGCCTGCATGCAATTCATGCAGAAGCGCATCCTGGCAAAAATGATAAACATCGACAAGGTGGCTTACAAGGAGGTTAACTTCAAGAGCAAACTCATCGAATGGAGCCAGAAGAACCGTGTGAAGTTGGACTTCGTGATGCTGGGACAGGAGAAGGATAAGAACGGCAGCCCTGTGTTCACCTATCAGGTGGTGATGGAAGGTGTGAAGGGTGGAGAAGGCAAGGGTTACTCCAAGAAGGAGAGCCAGCAGCTTGCATCTAAGCTCACCCTGGAGCGCTTGCGCAAGGAACCGCAGTATATTGAATCTGTGTTTACTGCCAAGGCCAACCGTACGAAGATGGAAGAGGAACCTGTGGAAGGTGTGCCTTCTACCGAGGTGAAGGAAGATTTCATCATCTCGCAGGAGGCAGAGAAGAAGGAGCCTGAAGTGAAGCACGTGAATGTTTTCAAGGAAGAGGTTTATTCCGAAAAGTCTTCTGCCGTTACAGAGAAGGCCGAGGAGATTGCTATCTCTGAAGAGCAGGTTGCTGTTCAGCAAACAGCCGGTGGAAACGACGAGTTTGACTTGAGCGACATCACGGCAGAACCAAAGGAGATGACCCGAGAGGACATCATCGCTGCTGCCGAGGCAGCTGCTTTTGCAGAAGAGAGAGAATAGTTTTTATATCTCATAAGATATAACTAAGCTACATTAAAGAGAAATACTCCCATGAGAAGGCATCATTGATGCGGCTCATGGGAGTATTTTTTCTTATTTGTATTAAAAAACAGTAAAAACTTTCTCTATATCAAAAGATTGAATTACTTTTGCATCTACTTTATAAGGTATATATATCTAGATATGAGTTTAACAACGATAGTAAGTAATGTTTTCAAGCCTCGCCAGAAGAGCTTGGAGAAGTATGTACATGATGCAGAGACATTGCAGCATGATGTACTGATGCGCCTTTTGGCATCGGGAAAAAACACCGAGTATGGTGTGAAGCATTTACTCAATACAACAAACAGTTACGAGAAGTTTGCCCAGAATGTGCCGGTCAACACCTACGAGGAATTGAAGGGGGATATCGACCGTATGCGACATGGTGAAAAGGATATCCTTTGGCCGGGACAGGTGAAGTGGTTTGCCAAATCTTCGGGTACCACCAACGACAAGAGTAAGTTTATTCCTGTTTCGCAGGATGGATTGCAGAACATCCATTACAAAGGTGGCTTTGATGCCGTGGCATATTATCTGCGCAATAATCCTAAGAGCAAGATTTTCGATGGCAAAAGCCTGATTCTCGGCGGTAGCCATTCGCCTAACTATAATGTGTCGGGCAGTCTGGTGGGCGACTTGAGCGCCATTCTCATCGAGAATATCAATCCGCTTGCTAACATGGTGCGCGTGCCAAAGAAGGAGACGGCTCTGCTCAGCGATTTCGAGGTGAAGCGCGACCGCATTGCCCATGAAACCCTGAACAAGAACGTGACCAATATCTCGGGTGTTCCTAGCTGGATGCTCAGCGTGCTGGTGCGTGTGATGGAGCTTTCTGGCAAGAAGCATCTGGAGGAAGTGTGGCCAAACCTGGAGGTGTTCTTCCATGGCGGCATCGCCTTTACGCCTTACCGCAAGCAGTATGAGCAACTCATCACTTCTCCTAACATGCACTACATGGAGACCTACAATGCCAGCGAGGGCTTCTTCGGCTTGCAGGACGACCCTGCAGATCCTGCCATGTCGCTCATGATAGATTACGACGTGTTCTACGAGTTCATCCCGATGGATGAGTTTGGCAGCGATAATCCTACCGTCGTTCCGCTTTGGGGCGTGGAAGTGGGCAAGAACTATGCCATGGTCATCACCACATCCTGCGGCTTGTGGCGCTATATGATAGGCGATACGGTGCAGTTTACCAGCGTGAACCCATATAAGTTTGTCATCACGGGCCGTACCAAGTACTTTATCAATGCCTTTGGCGAGGAACTGATCATGGATAATGCCGAAAAGGGATTGGCCTATGCTTGCGAGAAGACGGGAGCCCAGGTGGCAGAATATACCGCCGCTCCGGTTTATATGGACAGCAATGCCAAGTGCCGCCACCAGTGGCTCATCGAGTTCTCTCAGGAACCAGCCAGCCTGGATGAGTTCGCCCGGTTGCTCGACCAGAAGTTGCAGGAAATCAACAGCGATTACGAGGCGAAGCGATTCCACGACGTCACCCTGCAGCATCTGGAGATAGTCAAGGCTAAGCCGGGACTCTTCAACGAGTGGCTCAAGAGCAAGGGCAAGCTGGGTGGCCAGCACAAGATTCCTCGCCTGAGCAACAGTCGCAAGAACATAGATGAGATGCTCATCATGAACCAGTAATACCTTTCTCTTCTTTCTGGCAGCAGATAGGAGAGGGGGGATACCTTAGAAATACAGATAATAATGATGAATAAGAACGCTATAAAGAACCTATTGGTGCATCGGATGAAGGCAAACTCCCTGTTTTTGCCCTTCTATCTGCTGGTCCTCCTGCTGTTGGCTTCCTGTGCCAAGATGGGACAGCCCGATGGCGGATGGTTTGACGAGACTCCTCCCAAGGTGGTAGGAGCCACGCCGGGCGATGGTGCCACGAAAGTGAATCAGAAGAAAATCAATATCTACTTCGATGAGTTCATCAAGCTGGATAATCCTTCTGAGAAGGTGGTGGTGTCGCCTCCACAGCTGGAAGTGCCTGAAATCAAGGGAGCCGGAAAGCGAATCTCCATTTCGCTCGTCGATTCCCTCAAGCCCAACACCACCTACACCATCGACTTCTCGGATGCCATCAGCGATAACAACGAGGGCAATCCGATGGGAAACTATACCTACAGTTTTTCCACGGGCGAGGTGATTGATACCATGGAGGTGTCGGGATGTGTGCTCGAAGCCGAGAATCTGGAGCCTATCAAGGGCATCCTAGTGGGCTTGTATGCCGACCATGCCGACTCTGCCTTCCGCACCAAACCGATGCTTCGCGTGAGCCGCACCGACAGCCGTGGCCGCTTCGTCATCAAGGGTGTGGCGCCGGGTTCTTATCGCATCTACGCCCTGCAGGATATGGACGGCAACTATATGTTCAATCAGAAGAGCGAGAAGATTGCTTTCTCACACGACATTATCGTGCCATCCAGCAAACCGGATGTCAGACAGGATACCACCTGGATAGATTCACTCCACATCAAGTCGATTGACCCTGTGAAATATACCCACTTCCTGCCAGACAACATCGTGCTGAAGGCTTTCACAGAGCCGCTTACAGACAGATATTTCCTGAAGGCAGAGCGGCAGAAGGCAAACAGTTTCTCGCTGTTCTTCAGTTATGGAGATTCCATCCTGCCACAGATCAAGGGACTTAACTTCGATGCCCAGGATGCTTTCCTGATAGAAGCATCCGAGAAGAAGGATACGATAACCTATTGGCTCAAGGATACGGCATTGGTGAACCAGGATACATTGCTCATGGACATCACCTATCGCATGACCGACAGTACGGGAGTGCTGGTCAACAAGACCGATTCCACCCAGGAAATCCTCTCCAAGGAACCATACGCCAAGCGAATGAAGGCTCTGGAGAAGGAACTGGCTGCCTGGACCAAGAAGCAGGAGAAAAAGAAGAAGAAGGGCGAACCATACGATTCGGTGATGCAGGTAAAGCCGCTCGATGTGCAACTGAGCGTGTCATCGCAGCTGGATCCCGATAGGAACATCTTCTTCACCTTCCCAACTCCTCTGGCAAAGGCAGATACTGCCGCCATCCATCTTTATGCCAAGCATGATACCCTCTGGTATCGGGCACCGATGGAATTCCTGCCGGCAGGAAACAGAAGATATGAACTGCGGGGCGAGTGGCGCCCGGATATAGAATACAGTCTGGAGGTGGATTCTGCTGCCTTTGAGGATATTTATGGATTGGCTTCCAAGCCTATCAAGCAGGGCTTCAAGGTCAACTCGCTGGATACCTACGGCACCCTGCTGGTCAACATCACTTCGCTCCACGACCAGCCACTCCTGGTACAGCTTCTTGATTCCCAGGATAAGATGGTGAAGCAGGTGAAGGCGGTGAATGGCGTGGCGGAGTTCTATTATCTGAAACCGCAGAAGTATTACATGCGTCTCATCGTAGATAGAAATGACAATGGCGTGTGGGATACGGGCGATTACGATAAGGACCAGCAAGCCGAAGAGGTGTATTACTATCCGGAAGAGATAGAATGCAAGGCTAAGTGGGACCTTACCGAAAGCTGGGATCCTACGGCTCGTGAACTCTCCCGACAGAAGCCGGGAGCCATCACCAAGCAGAAGCCAGACAAAGAGAAGAAAGTTAAAAACCAGAATGCACAGCGTGCCGCCAAACTCGGCATCCAGTACATTCCTAAAATGTAAGAGGATATGAAGTTACTTAAGTCATTTATAGTAGCCATGTTGCTACTTTTGGTCAATACTTCTGTATCGGCCCAGTGTACTTTCCGTAATACGGCTTTTAAGTCGGGAGAATTCCTGACTTACAATCTCTATTACAACTGGAAGTTTGTATGGGTAAAGGCGGGCACAGCCAGCATGTCGGTGGTACAGACCACCCACAAGGGCAAGCCAGCCTATCGCGGTTCGCTTGTAACCCGTGGTAATAAGAAGGTGGACGATTTCTTCGTTCTCCGCGATACTTTGCTCTGCTATACAGGCACCGATATGGCTCCTATGTATTTCCGCAAGGGTGCCCGCGAAGGCAAGCGATATACGGTGGATGAGGTTTTCTACAACTATGCGGGCGGCAAGTGCAATGTAAATTTGCATTATCAGAACAAGCACGGTGAGCATAAGTACAAGAAGGCTTCTTACGACGACTGCGTATTCGACATGATGAACATCTTCCTGCGTGCCCGCAGCTTCGATCCAGCCAACTGGAAGAAGGGACACAGCGTAAGATTCCCTATCTGTGATGGTAACGGACGCACTCCTGCGCAGTTGAAGTTTGGCGGCAAGGTAACCGTGAAGGCGGATAATGGCATCAAGTATCGCTGCCTGCGCCTGGAATATATGGAACTGAAGGACGAGAAATGGAAGAAGATAGTTGATTTCTACATCACCGATGATGAGAACCATGTGCCAGTACGTCTCGACATGTTCCTGAAGTTCGGTAGTGCCAAGGCATTCCTGGTGGGTGCCAAGGGAACCCGCAATCCGTTCAGTTCTATCGTGAAGTAAAAATCTCGAAGGTAAATGAAAAGAAATCAGATTTATACAGGTATCATCGTCTTCGTTTGCTGCGTTCTCGTGGCAATAGGAGTTACCTTGCGTCTTCTCAACCATGCGGATAAGCTTCCTGTCAAGGTGCCCGTGCTGGTGAACAGGCAGAAGCCGCAGGTGGCTGATACGCTGAAGAAGAAGCCTGTAGCAAAGCCTGATTTCAGAATATCAGGTACCTTGAAAGATACCGAGGGAAGGGGAGTGGCTGGAGTCATCGTGAGCGATGGATTCAACTGCGTAAAGACCGATTCCCACGGAAGATATAAGATGAAGCGAGACAGTTTGGCTCGCTTCATCTATTATTCCGTGCCTGCCGATTGCGAGGTACCTACCCATTCGGCAACCGACCGCACGGCTTATTTCTACCAAACTGTATCCAAGAAGAAGAAAATCTATAATTTTACGCTGCGCAGATTGCCTGGCGGCAAGGAGACGCATTATAAGATGATAGTCATCGGCGACCCGCAGGTTACCAATGCCTACAGCCCCTACTATACTTCTCCGGATGATAATCCCATCAAGAAGAGCGATGTAGAAAGATTCACCACCCAAACCATGGCAGATATCAAACAGACCATCAAGAGTCTTCCTGCCGGTACTCCCGTATATGGATTGAGCATGGGTGATGATGTGCAGTATTATGGCGGCTACAACGCCAGGCTGGAGCGTCAGATACGCCAGGCATTGGGGTCTTCTGAGATGCGTCTCTTCTCCGTTATCGGCAATCACGACCAGGATGGCAAAGCACTCTACCGCCGCAAATGGGAAGAGAATTTCGGTCCTACCGATTTTTCCTTCAATCGTGGCGATGTGCATTACGTCTGTATCAACAACTGCTTTTTCCATCGTGGAATGGCCTATTATTCGCCGGGCGAACTGCGTGAACGCCAGGTAAAATGGCTGAAGCAGGATTTGGCCCTCACGCCAAAGGATATGAAGGTGGTGCTCTGCTATCATATCCCGTTTACCTTCGGCAATGCGCCTTTCAGCAAGGCGAAGCCGCTAATCAATGCCAATGAGCAGGGGCATTATTCCTCTTCCCGTCTCTCGTTGCTGTTATCTCTTTTGAAGCCATTTAAGGGAGGATATGAACTCTTCTGCGGCCATACTCATTTTGCCTGCAACCACGAGATCAATTATCAGGGCGAGGATGTGATGGAGCATTGTCATGCTGCTGCCTGTGGCAATATCTGGCAGTCGAACATCAACATCTGCGGTACCCCGAATGGATATTATGTCTATAGTTTTGTGGGAACCAGCATCAGCAACTGCTATTACAAGGGAACCTTCTGGGATAAGAGCAAGCAGATGACCATCTTCCGTGCCCAGACCGATTTCAACGGCGAGAAATATGCCAAAGACTGGCAGTTGGCAAACAACAGGAATATCCTGGTAGCCAATGTCTTCAATGCCACCAGTCACTGGCGTGTGGTAGCCGTAGAGGATGGCAAGGAATATCTGATGCGCCGCATCAGCAGCAAGGGGCAGGATGCCTTTGCAGCCGGCTATCATCATAAGTACAGCGAGAGTGTATCCTATCGGTTCGTGAGCAAGGGAAATGGTTATCTCATCATGAACCACCTTTATTATTATACTCCTAGGAATCCGAATGCCAAGATCATCATCAAAGCATCCGATCCATACGGAAATACCTATACGGCATCGAGCGACGAGGCGATAACCGAGCCTTTCGCCAACTATGCCCACTATTACGAAAAAGAGTATAAGGAGTATAAGAATAAGAAAGACAAGATGTTGCGGGATTCTATATCTGGCAGACAGAAAGATTCACTTGCTGCAAAGAAGAAAAATTCTGCAGCAGCACAAAAATAAAAGGCTTGGGAGTTATTGCAACTTCCAAGCCTTTTCTCATTTTATATCATACATTTTTTACTTGTTCAGTTTCCAGGTTACACCATCCTTGGTGTCCTTTACCTCGAATCCGGCTTCAGCCAGGGCATCGCGAATCTGGTCGCTGGTAGCCCAGTCCTTGGCCGCCTTTGCCTTGGCACGCAGGTCGAGAACCATATCTACTACCTTGCCATAAGCCTCTTCACGGGCATCATTGTTGGCTCCCTTCTCGCTCTTCAAGCCGAGGAGGTCGAAGGTGAAGAGATGCATGGTGTCTGAAAGCTCCTTCAGGTCTTCGGCTGAGATGTTTGCCTTATGGTCGAGGGCTGTATTAATTACGTGGCAAGCCTCGAAGAGGTAGCTGATGACAAGCTGAGTCTGGAAGTCATCGTTCATTGCATCGTAGCAGCGCTGGCGCAACTCGCTTACAAACTTCTTCACCTGCTCATCGCTCTGCTTAGCCACAGGCACACGCTCCAAGTCGTTCAAACCGTTCATCAGGCGCTCCAATCCCTTCTGGCTAGCCTTCAAGGCATCATTAGAGAAATCTACTGTGCTGCGGTAGTGAGCCGAGAGGATGAAGAAACGGATGGTCATTGGCGAATAAGCCTGCTCCAGACTGTCGTGATTGCCAGTGAAGAACTGCTCCAGAGTGATGAAGTTGCCAAGACTCTTACCCATCTTCTGACCGTTGATGGTAATCATATTGTTATGCATCCAGTAACGAACCATCTGGTCGCCCTGAGAAGCCACAGCCTGCGCAATCTCGCACTCGTGGTGAGGGAAAATCAAATCCATGCCACCACCGTGAATATCAAAGTGGCTGCCCAAGTATTTGCGTCCCATCGCAGTACACTCGCAGTGCCATCCTGGGAATCCATCGCTCCAAGGACTAGGCCAGCGCATGATGTGCTCTGGAGAAGCCTTCTTCCAGAGGGCAAAGTCAGCCTGGTTCTTCTTCTCGCCGATACCAGCCAGCTCGCGGCTCTCGTTGATCACGTTCTCCAGGTTACGGCCGGAGAGGATACCATACTTATGATCCTTGTTATACTTCTCGATGTCGAAGTAGATAGAGCCGTTACTCTCGTAGGCATAGCCATTGTCCAGGATTTCCTGAACCAGTTTCTCCTGCTCGATGATATGGCCTGTGGCATGAGGCTCAATGCTAGGAGGGAGCACGTTCAGCGCCTCCATGGCATCGTGGTAGCGGTTGGTATAGTACTGCGCAATCTCCATTGGCTCCAACTGCTCCAGGCGAGCCTTCTTCTCAATCTTGTCGTCGCCCTCATCAGCATCGTGCTCCAAATGGCCCACGTCGGTGATGTTCCTAACGTAGCGAACCTTATAGCCCAGGTGCTTGAGATAGCGGAAGAGTATATCGAATGTAATGGCTGGTCGTGCATGACCGAGATGCGGATCGCCATACACGGTAGGGCCACAAACATACATGCCCACGTTAGGAGCGTGGAGCGGAGTGAATCTCTCTTTCGTACGAGTGAGAGTGTTATAGATCAATAATTTCTGTTCCATTTTGTATGAACCTTATTTTTATATTATTTATATTTTGAGTGCAAAGTTAACTCATTTTTCTGATATATCCGACAAATCATTCGCAAAATGTTATTAAATACCTCGAAAATATCAATGGAACAGATCTTCCATGGTCAATTCTCTCTGCATGATGCTGCTATATTTGGCTGCAAATATACAAAAAATACCACTTAAAGCCAAACGAATGGGTAAGAAAGTGGCTCTAAGTAGTAATTTTAACATACTTACAGCCAAAAAGGTATTGCAAGAGTACAACTTTTATTCGAAAGCTTGCGCCGTCTCTTTCTGACGACAAAGATACGGCGAATAGTTGAGAGTACCAAACTTTCGGCTATCTTTTTGCATAAAGTAAGCAGTTTCTGCATATCTATTCACTATTTGTAAGTTTTTTGCCTTGTATTTGCATAAAATTATCAAATTATTAGCGTATATCGAAAATAATGTGTAACTTTGCAACCGCAAACAGTTATCAATTATTTAGCATGCGGCTATCAGTTCCGCTAATGAATATTAAAAGTAAGTTAGAAAATGGCATATACAAGATTGAGTGCTGCCGAAGCGGCAGCGATGATTAACGATCAAGATACAATCGGATTGAGTGGTTTCACACCAAACGGCGTGCCTAAGGCAACCTTCCGCGAACTCTCCAAGAGAGCCGTGGCTGAGCATGAGGCAGGCAGACCATTCCAGGTGGGCATCCTTACGGGTGCTTCTACCTCGCAGAGTATCGAAGGTGACATGGCTGCAGCCCATGCCATCAAGTTCCGTGCGCCATTTTCTACCAACAAGGATTTCCGCACCCATACCAATCTCGGTGAAATCGATTACGAGGATATGCACCTCGGTCACATGGCTGAGCGCCTGCGCCGTGGTTTCTATGGCGAGATAGACCTTGCCATCATCGAGGTTTCTGATTTGGAAGAAGGCGAAACCACCTGCAAGGCATTCCTTACCTCTGCCGGCGGCATCGTTCCTACCATCGTCCGCCTTGCCAAGAAGGTGCTCATTGAGAAGAATACTTTCCACAGTCCTGCTTCCCGCTATCTGCACGATGTTTATGAGATAGCAGAATGCCCATTCCGCACACCTATTCCTATATTGAATGTGGGCGATAGAATAGGTAAGGAGTATGTGGAGATTGATGCACATAAGATTGTGGGTGTGGTGGAATGCAATATCCCGGAGGAGGCGCGTGCCTTCAAGCCACTCGACCCTGTGACCGAACAGATGGGACATAATGTGGCTGATTTCCTGGTCAGCGACTTGAAGAAGGGGCATATTCCTCCTCAGTTCCTGCCTTTGCAGAGCGGAGTGGGCGTAACTTCCAATGCCGTTCTTGAAGCATTGGGACAGAATCCTAATGTGCCAGTGTTCAGCGTCTATACTGAGGTGGTTCAGGATGCCGTGGTGAAATACATGCGCGAGGGAAGAATCAAGGATGCATCCTGCTCTTCGCTCACCGTAACCAACGATACATTGAAAGAGGTGTATGATGATATTGATTACTTCAAGAAGCATCTCACCATCCGCCAGAGCGAGATTTCAAACTCTCCTGAGGTCATCCGCCGACTGGGTGTCATCGCCATGAACACCGCTATCGAATGCGATATCTATGGCAATGAGAACTCCAGCCACATCTGCGGCAGCAAGCTGATGAATGGTATCGGCGGTTCGTGCGATTACGAGCGCAATGGCTACATCTCTATCTTCACCACGCAGAGTACCACCAAGAACGGTTGCATCTCTGCCATCGTTCCGATGTGCAGCCATGTGGACAGCACCGAGCACGATGTGGATGTTATCGTTACCGAGCAGGGAGTAGCCGATCTTCGTGGCAAGGGTCCGTTGCGCCGTGCCAAAGAGATTATCGAAAACTGTGCGCATCCGGATTATCGCCCTATGCTCCGTGAGTATCTGAAGTTTGCCGAGAAGGGACACGAGCCACAGAGTATGCGTGCCGCCCTCGCCATGCACGATACCTTCCTGAAGAAGGGTGATATGAGATTGACTGATTTCGGAGAATATCTGAAATAAGAGCTAAAAATATTTGCTTATATCCAAGTAAAATTGTATCTTTGCCGTGTTGAAAGTTATGTTCATAAGCTTTGAACTTAAGTTCAGAGCCTTTGAACTTATATTCAAAGCCTTTGAACATAGGTTCAAGGCTTGTGAACGAAGTTTTCTTCTAGGATTAGAAACAATTATCAATCGTAATAACATCAATTACTACTAGGAGAGGAAACAATATGGCAAAGTACAAGTTTTATTGCTATCTTTGCCATGTCTGTCGTTGGATTTTCTTGTTTTCTTTTTGCAACACTAAGATAAGTGAATTCTTCGACATGGCAAAATTCTGGACAACTTTTTGTAGCTCAGGATATTAAAAAACAATATAAACTATAGTGTTGCGGGATTAAAGATATATATAATCATGGATACTTGTTTAAATCTTATAGCTCTTCAATATACCTGCATGATTGTGATGGGCATGCTTATGTTTTTTGTGTTTGTTTCGCGCTGCTATATAACTTGCCGTAACATGCAGTTTGAGCAGTCGCGTTGGATGATTATTGTGGCATTACTATTGTTTGTCGTACACTACGTGTGTCAGATGCGGTTTGGTTGGCGACAACGGGGAGACGATGTGGGCGTTCTGTTCAATCTGCTGTTTTATTCGCCTTCGGCTATATTGTTGTCGTGGTCGCAGCTCAATATTCTGCGCGCTGGGCATGGACGTTGGAGTTTTATGCGCTATGGTGTTGCAGGGTATGCTCTTATGGTGTTGTGCATAGTAGCGGGTGTTATCTCAAATGGCAGTCTGCATATTGGTACTATGCTTTATGTTGCTGATGCTATTTTTTTCTTTACTTTGTTTTATTATATATGGGCATCGTTTAAGGTTCTTGGTTATGTTCAACATCGGCTCGATAGTGACCTTGGTAATCCTGTAGATGCTTACTTGAGCACTATGCGCATTGGGCTTTTTATGGTGTGTGCTTTTGCTATAATTTCGCCTCTATATATATTGTCGCGACCGTTACTCTTTGTCTTTGGACCTTTGGGACTGATTTCGCTTTCGCTGTTTATTGTTAGTTTTACGGCACTTGGATTCAGTATGTCCGAGGGGGTAACAGAGATTGTTGCCGAGACTAACGAGGAGATGGCTGCTGCTAAAGTCTTTAGTGAGATAGTGCCTGAGCGTGTTGCCGAAATAGATATGGCAGTAAGCAAATGGCGAAGCGAGGGTGGTTTTAGGGATAGCGACTTGACGTTATCCTCGTTTGCTCGTCGCATAAAGGTTAATCGTGCCGATGTAGTCTCGTATCTAACTTCCATATATGGTAAGAGTTTCCGTACATGGCTTTCGGGTATTCGTGTGGAGGAGGCAAAGGCACTCATTGTAGCACACCCCGAATATAGTAACGAGGTTGTTTCTATGGAGTGCGGTTTCTCATCGCGTGTGTATTTTCAGCGTCTGTTCAAGGAAAGAACAGGTTTGACTCCTGCCGAGTGGCGTCGCCAACGATAATGTGTTGGTTATGTGTATGTTTGCTACTGAGGGTAAGATGTAACTTTTGTACAAAGGTTACATAATGGGCTATGTGTAACCTTTCTTATAGTTACGTCTCTTTTCTACAAGAGTGACACATAAGTGATGTCTTTTGAGGTTTTGATGGTTGATTTTTTTATATCTTTGCATAAGGAATTTCAAACATAAACTTTCAAAAACAATTCACAATGAAAAAATCTTATCTTTATTTAATGGCGTGTGCCATGGGTGCTATGTCTTTGACTTCGTGTTCCGAAGATTCTACTCCTGCCGGTGGCGGTGGCGATAGCACAATAGAAGTGCCTTTGGCACAAGTTTCAAAACCTAAGCCTAACCCTTGGCTTGCACAGGAAGAGTATAGTATTACGCACTTCAATTCGGCTCAGACGGATGCCTTCTCGTATGAAGTCAAGGATGGAACTTTCAATATCGATCTTTCCAAGTGTCAGATGACATGGAGCGGTCCCGTGAATTTGATGACACTTGCTTCTACTTCGCCCAAGTATATGTGGGGCATGAGTAGCGATCGCGTGTCGTATCTTGATATCAGCGACGGCAAGCTTGAAAGGGTTGCAGAGGCTGGCTTGCCAGGGATTACAATGAAGACTCAGGAGCAGCTTACAAATATGACTGCTGACTATGCTACTTACGACGAACTTTCTAAGACGATTACCGATATATTGGGCCCAGCGCCACAAATGTCTATGGCTAACGGTAATTATGTCTTGTGCGACAAGGATAACTATGCTTACACCAATGCAGGTCAGGTAATGGTACGTTATCGCCTTGCCAATCCTAATAATCCCAAGGAAGGTATCGTGCTGGATCATCAAATTAGACTTACCGACTTTACCTTCAACTCTTTTACTCTCGTAGGTGCTACTATGACCTATGACGGCCACCTTGTCGTGGCTGCACAGAACGGAATTCTTGTGCTGAATCGTGCTCTTACTACCATCGAGGATTCATACGCTCTTCCATCAGACCAGATTCTCACCAATTCTATCTGTATCGACGAAAATGGCGGTCTTTATGTAGCAAGTAACAGTCGCACACCTGGCGGAAAAGGCCTTATGCAGAAACTTATCTGCAAGGACGGAAAATTCTCTACATCTCCGGCTGATGGTGCATGGCAAGCCTATTACGATGGTGGCCCGAAGGCTCCATGTATCAAACTCGGATATGGCACAGGTTCAACGCCTACACTTATGGGCTTTGGTCAAGACGAGGACAAGTTGGTAGTTATTACCGATGGCTCTAAGCGTATGAAACTGGTGGCTTTCTGGCGTGACGAAATCCCTTCAGGCGCACAGCAAGTGGCAGGGTACGACAAGCGTATAGCCGGAGTGCATGAGGTTACGTGCGGTCTGCCTGCATCAACAGAGTGGATACAGTCTGAGCAGTCAGTTGTAGTAGGTGGCTATGATGCCTTTGTTGTAAACAACATCAATGTTACTGATCAGGAAATAAACGACAAGATTATTGGTGTAATTGCTATTGGTCCTATTGTTAAAGGCCCTCAAGGTACCGAGTGTGTACGTTGGAATACAAAGGAGAACAAGTGGGAGAGTAAGTGGGCGCGCAGCGATGTAAGTTCTGTAAGTATGATTCCTGCCGTAAGTACCAAGTCGGAGATGGTATTTGTATGTGGCTGGAACGATGCTTCGGGCTGGGAAGTTACAGGACTTGACTGGAAGAGTGGTGCCACACGTCATCGCACCATCTTGGGCAAGAGCAATCGGGCCAATGGTGCCTACGCCATCATTCAGTATCTTGCTAATGGCGACCTTTTATTCAACTCTGTTGCCGGACCAATCCGCGTAAAATATTGAGAAAATTTAATCATCATATAACTTTAAGGTTTATTGATATACAAAAATCCCCAGCCTGCTTGAGAAAAGTAGGTTGGGGATTAACGTTTAACCAACAAAGTTCGTTATGAACAGGTGCTACAACTTCAGCAGTTTGGCAAACTCCCAAACCACGATGCCGGCTGTTACGCTGACATTCAGGGAATGCTTGGTACCAAACTGTGGGATTTCCAAGCAACCATCACTCATATCCACAATGTTCTGCTTTACGCCCTTCACCTCGTTGCCGAAGATAACAGCATAACCATTTGGTGTAGAAGCGTCTTGAGAGAAAAGCTTGGCATGCGCCTCCGGCAGGTTCTGAAGCTTGGTAGAACCTTCTACCTGCTCAATGCTATACACAAAGTAGCCTTTCTGCTTCAGTTTCTCCACAGCCTCTTCGGTGGTCTTGAAGTACTCCCAATCTACGCTGTCTTCGCCGCCCAGAGCCGTCTTGTGGATTTCGGCATTGGGAGGAGTGGCGGTGATACCGCAAAGATACACCGCCTCTACACGGAAGGCATCGCAAGAGCGGAACACACTTCCTACATTATATAATGAACGCACATCATCCAGGACTACTATCAGGGGCAGCTTTTCGGCTTCCTTGAATTCCTCCAGGGTGAGGCGGTTCATCTCTATCGTTCTTAATTTACGCATTATAATATACCTTATTATATATCATGTGACCAGAGGCGGTTAAGCCTCTGCCTCCTTGGTCTTGTAAGCCAGGGCGTACATGCGAATCTGCTTGATCATCGCCAGCAGACCATTGCTGCGGGTTGGACTCAAATGGTCTTTCAGACCAATTTTCTCTACGAAATAGAGGTCGGCATCCATAATCTCAGTTGGAGTATGACCGCTCAACACACGAATCAGGAGGGCGATGATTCCCTTTACGATCAGGGCGTCGCTATCGGCTGTAAACACGAGCTTGCCATCCTCGTAGTCGCACTGCAACCATACGCGGCTCTGGCAGCCGTCGATGAGGTTCTGCTCGTTCTTGTATTTCTCGTCGAGAGGAGCCAACTCGTTGCCCAAGTCGATGAGCATCTGATACTTATCCATCCAGTCGGAGAAGTCCTGGAACTCCTCTACCACTTCATCCTGCAATTCATTAATTGTTGCCATTATTTAATTTCTTTAATTTCGTTTACTGTAATCAACTTATAGAGCTTATCGTTAGGGCGCACCTTATCCGGCACAGGGATAGAAACTCTCCAGCCCTGCTGCGCTGTTTCTACAGGCTTCAGGTCGTAGCGAATTTCATCGGCATTGAGATACATTACGCCGGTGGTGTTACCCGTAATCAGAAGTTTCTCGCCCTTATCAAAGGTAGAAGCCTCTACGGCAACCTCTGCCACGCCCAGCTTGGAGAAGTATTTCATCACCTTGCCCACGAGCACCTTCTTCTCGGTAGCCACAGAACCATAGTGCTTGTTCCATTCGCCGAGGGTCTGCCCCTGGTAGTAACCATCCCAGAAACCGCGGTTGAATACGGTGGCAAGTCTTTCATCCCAGGCATCCTTTTTCTCTTCGGTAAAGGTACCGTCCAGCACGGCGGCTATCGCCTCCTTGTAGCACTTCACTACGGTATATACGTATTCAGGTCCACGGGCACGACCCTCAATCTTGAAGACGCGAACGCCGGCATCCATCATGCGGTCGATGAAGCGGATGGTCTTCAAGTCCTTCGGACTCATTACATACTTGTTGTCTATTTCCAGCTGGTTGCCAGTTTCGTTATCCGTAACGGTATAGCTGCGGCGGCAAATCTGAACGCATTCGCCACGGTTGGCAGAGCGGTTGGCATTGGCGAGGCTCATGTAGCACTTGCCTGATACCGCCATGCACAGGGCGCCATGGCAGAACATCTCGATGCGAATCTGCTTGCCCATAGGGCCGCAGATGTTCTGCTTCTCTATCTGTTCGTGGATGTGCTTCACCTGGTCCATGTTTAATTCACGTGCCAGAACAGAAACATCCGCAAAGCGTGCATAAAACTTCAGAGCCTCTGTGTTTGAGATATTTAACTGTGTGGATAAGTGAACTTCTTCACCCACTTCGTTGCAATAGCTCATCACAGCCACATCGCTGGCGATGACGGCAGAGATGCCTGCCTCCTTGGCAGCATCAATGATTTCCTTCATCGTAGGGATGTCGTTGTCGTAAATCACTGTGTTGACGGTGAGGTAAGTCTTGATGCCATGTTCGTTGCAGGTGGCAGCAATCTCACGCAGGTCGTCGATAGTAAAATGATTGGCAGAATGTGAACGCATGTTCAACTTGCCGATTCCGAAATATACGGAGTCGGCACCAGCCTGGATAGCGGCAGCCAAAGACTCGCGCGAGCCCACAGGTGCCATCACCTCAAATTCGTTTATCTTTGTATTCATGAATGCAAATTTCTATTTTGGGTGCAAAGGTACACATTTTCAGCGAGAAAACACCATGATGCAATCATTATTTTTAGAATGCCTTGGCATGAACGCATTTCATGTTCTTTTCCAGCTGGGCAGTAGAGCTGGCACCTACCAGTACGCTGGTTACGCCTTTCTGGTGCAGAATCCACGCCAGTGCCATCTCGGCGAGGGTTTCGCCTCGTTCGCCGGCTTCTGCATTCCATTGCTTCAACTGCTCCAGGAGTTCCGGAGTCAGGGCACTGTGCTTCAGGAAGTGTTCCTTTGCCATGCGGCTATCGGATGGGATGCCGTTGAGATAGCGGTCGGTGAGGAGACCTTGTGCCAAAGGCGAGAAGGAGATGAATCCGATGCCGTTTTCGTGGCAGTAGTCGAGGGTTCCGTTCTCCTGCGGCGCACGGTCGAGCATGTTGAGTCTGTCCTGGAAGATGAGCAGCGGACAGTCGCGCTCCTTCAGATATTGATCGGCGAACTTCAGTGCCTCCAATGGCCATCGGCTGATGCCGAGATAGAGTGCCTTGCCCTGTTTCACGATGTCTACCATTGCCTGGAGGGTTTCCTCCAGCGGCGTATTCGGGTCGTAGCGATGGCTGTAGAAGAGGTCCACATAGTCCAGATTCATGCGCTTGAGACTCTGGTCGAGGCTCGCCATCAGGTACTTGCGAGAGCCCCAGTTGCCGTAAGGACCTTCCCACATATCGTATCCCGCCTTGGTAGAGATGAAGAGTTCATCGCGATAGGGCAGGAAATCATCCTTCATCAGTCTGCCCATGGTTTCCTCAGCGCTTCCGTAAGGAGGGCCATAGTTGTTGGCAAGGTCGAAGTGAGTGATTCCGTGGTCGAAGGCATAGTGGGTGATGGCACGGCTTCGCTCGTAAGGATCCACTCCTCCGAAGTTGTGCCAGAATCCCAGACTAATCTTAGGCAGCAAGACTCCGCTCTTGCCGCATCTCTTGTAAAGCGCCTCTGCATCGCCATAGCGATTGGCATCGGCAGTGTAGATTCCTTTTAAGTCCATCTTTATTCCTATTTATGTATGAATATCTTATTCTGCAGCAAAGGTATTGCTTTTTTTTAGAAATGGGTGGAAAGTTGCTCTTAAAAATCTGTAAAAGCTGCACAAATGTAAACCGCCATTTATATCAAATGACGGTTTATATCTATCTTCTTTATCTTACTTTTCTCAGGATGTTCTGTAATTCGTAAACCACCTTTGGGTTGGATTCTGCTACGTTGTCCTGCTCATAGAGATTGTCGGAGATGCGGTAGAGCTGAGGATTAGGATCGTTGCCGGTCTCAATCTTCGGACCCCACTTGATCATCTTCGAACCATCGTTCGGCTCGATGTATTTCCACTCCTTGGTACGGATGGAAAGTACGTGGTTGTTCGACATTTCGGCTACCCAAGGACGATGGGTGGTGTCGGTGCCGAGCAGATTGCCAAGATGGTTCTTGCTGTCGGGGGCACTGCCCTTAGGGAAGGTGGCACCAATCAGATTGCCGAATGAAGCCATGAAGTCAATCTGTGACATCAGAACATCTGAAGTCTGACCTGCCTTCACATTCTTTGGCCAGCGCACGATGACCGGGATGGCTGTTCCACCCTCGAAGGCACTGTATTTGTTGCCGCGCCAAGGACCCGCTGGCTTGTGGCCATTCAGGAGTTCCTCTGCCTGATCCTGATAACCGTCATCTACTACAGGACCATTGTCGCTGGTAAGCAGAATAATGGTGTTGTCGGCAATGCCCAACTTATCCAGGGTCTCCATAATCTTGCCCACCGACCAGTCGAACTGCACGATGGCGTCTCCACGCATACCCATGCTGCTCTTTCCACGGAAACGCTGGTGTGGGAAACGAGGCACGTGTACATCGTTGGTGGCAAAATAGAGGAAGAAAGGATTGTTGCTGTTTTTCTTGATGAAGTTGATGGCGTGGTTGGTGATGGAATCGGCGATGTTCTCGTCTTTCCATAATGCCTTGCCGCCACCCTTCATATAACCGATTCTGCCAATGCCGTTTACGATAGACATGTTGTGACCATGACTTGACTTCATGTTGTAGAGCAACTCTGGGTTGTTCTTGCCGGTAGGCTCGCCAGGGAAGTTCTTGAAATAGCTTACCTCGATAGGAGCCGATGGGTCGTAGTTGGCCACTTTGCCGTCTTCGATGAATACACAAGGCACACGGTCGGCTGTGGCTGCCATGATGTAGTGATGGTCGAAACCGATGTCGGCAAGGGCTGCTGGCAATGGGGCATTCCAGTCTTGCTTGCCTGTTTCTGCACCCAAGCCCAAGTGCCACTTACCGATGGCACAGGTGGAATAGCCTACGCTCTTAAACATATCTGCCATGGTAAACTGGGTAGGCTGGATAATCATGCCTGCATCGCCCGGAGCCACATCGGTGCCCGGCTTGCGCCATGCATACTCACCCGTGAGCAGCGAATAGCGGGATGGGGTACTGGTGGAAGCGATGGCGTGGGCATCGGTGAAGCGAATACCCTGCTTGGCAAGTTTATCTACGTTAGGTGTCTCTACGTTCTTGGCACCATAACATCCCAGGTCGCCGTAGCCGAGGTCATCGGCGAGGATGATGATGACGTTAGGTTTCTGCTGATTGTTGGCTTTCGCCTTCTTGGCTCCCATCGCAGCCGTGCAAGCCAGCGGCGACAGCAGGGCGATGGTGATATAAGTCTTGTTCATAATGATAATCGTTAGTTGTTTTTTAAAACATTCATGATGTTGGCAGGTGGACGCTGGGCGAGGAGTTCCCGCTTCATGAAGTCCATGTAGGGAGCCACATGCGAATAATACTGGTAATATCCCTGACAGAGATAGTTCAGTCCCGGCTCTCCATACTTGTCTTTCTCAAACCGGTTCTTCGGGCATTCGCCATGACAGGCAAACTCCAGATCGCACTCCTTGCACTGGCGGGGCAGCGAGGTATGCTTCAGGCGGCTGAATGCCTGCTGCTTCTCGCCGTAAAGCATGTCGATGAGCGACTGCTCCCTGATGTTTCCCAGCTTGTATTCCGGAAAGACGAAGTGGTCGCAGGAATACACATCGCCATTGTGTTCCATCACGCCCGCATGGCCGCACTCCCTGGAGTAGGCGCAGATGCCCGGAAGCACACCCATCCAGTTGGCAAGCGTGCAGTCGAAGATTTCCACAAACATCTTACCCACATCGTGGCGCACCCAGTCATCAAAGATGGAACAGAGGAAGTTGCCCCACTGTGCCGGGGTAACGGAAGCTTCCGCAAGCGGAATCTCCCGGTCGTCGGCAAGACTCGCCAGAGTGCGACCGTCTTCATGCTCTGTCAGTCGCTCTACGATAGGGGTAAACTGCAGGTACTGGCAACCGTTGTCCCTGAAGAAATGATAGAACTCCAGCGGATGTTCAGCGTTATAGGCGTTGACCACCGCCATAGCATTCCATTCCACATGATGCTTCTTCAGAAGCTGGATGCCCTGCATCACCTTTTCCCACGATGGCTTTCCGGCAGGAGTTACGCGATAGTGGTCGTGATACTCCTGAGGTCCGTCGATGGAAATGCCTACCAGCCAATGGTTCTGTGCAAAGAACTCGCACCACTCGTCGGTGAGGAGGGTGCCGTTGGTCTGGATGACGTTATCTATCTGTTTGCCGTGGGCGTACTTCTTCTGAAGTGCCAGCGCCTTCCTGTAGAAGTCGATGGAGCGCATCAGCGGCTCGCCTCCATGCCAGGTAAAGAGTACCTGGGGCATGGTCTGTGCCTCGATGTACTCCCGGGTGAATTGCTCCAGCATCTCGTCGCTCATCAGATGTCGGGGAGTGTTCTGGTAAAGATGGTTCTTTTCCAGATAATAACAGTATTTGCAAGCCAGGTTGCAATGGGCGCCTGCGGGCTTCAGCATCACATACAGGGGCTTGGCAAATGGGGTTGCTATGTTGTCGTTCATCATTTTAAAACTTAGGCAGTGTAATCTTGAAATCCTGGTTGTCTCTGTGCTCCTTCTGGATGGCAGCCAGGAGTTCCTTTACGATTTCAGGATGCTCTGCCGCTACATTATGGTCTTCGTGGATATCCGATGCCAGATTGTAGAGACGTGGCTCGCCCTTTACCACTACCATCTTCCAGTCGCCCTTTCTCACACCAATCTGGTCGGTCTCGTGGAACTCCCAGTAGAGGTAGTCGTGGTGCTTCTGCTCGGCATCCTTGCCCAGGAGGGTAGGAGCGATGGAGATTCCGTCGAAACCATCACCTGCCAGCTTTCTGTTGGTATAGCGCTTGGCGAAGTTCTTGATTCCGGCAAGGTCGCAGAAGGTTGGCATCAGGTCGTAGAAAGCAAACTGGGTATCATTTACGCTGCCCGCCTTGATGTGCTCCGGCCACCAGGCAATGAACGGGATGCGGATGCCGCCCTCGTAGCACTGGCGCTTCAAGCCCTTCAGCTTGCCGTCGCGACCGAAGAACTTTGGATCGGCGCCGCCCTCCTCGTGAGGACCGTTATCCGAGGTAAAGATTACCACGGTATTCTTGTCGAGACCCTTCTCCTTCAGCTTGGCGAAGATTTCGCCTACATACTGGTCTAGACGGGTAATCATTCCGGCAAACTGGGCGTGGGTATGAACCACGGCGTTGTATCGGGAACCTTCCTGTCCGCCCCAGGTCTTGTCCTCGAAGAACTTTTTCTGATAATTCTCCAGGATGGAATCCTCCGGCTGAGCCAGTTCGGCATGAGGCAGGGTATAGGTGAGGAAGCCTACGAATGGATGCTTACTGTCCTGACGGTCGATCCACTCCAGTGCCTTGTCGTGGATGATGCGGGCTGAATACTGGTTGCGCTTGAAATAGTCTTTGCCAAACATCGGATACTGGATGTTCTGCTCCATGATGTCTCTTACCACCGCTGTATCTCCCAACGACTTGCTGTAGCGGTTCAGGAAGTTGGGATAATAAAGATGTGCCTGGAACTGGCAGATGTAGCCGTAGAATTCATCTATGCCACGCTTGTCGGGAGTAGAGGCAGAACCTTCGTATCCGCCTGCCCACTTGCCGAAGACTCCGGTGCGGTAACCCTTGTCCTTCAGCATCTCCGGAAGAATCTTATGCTGCGGGTCGTAAGGTTCCTGACCCACAACAGAAAAGTCCTCATTTACTCCATACTTCACCATTGGCACGTTTCTCCAGTACTCCTTGTTGCCTCTTACGTGTGTATGACCGGTATGCTGCCCCGTCATAATGGTAGCACGTGATGGGGCTGAAACCGGAGAACCGGCGTATGCCTGGGTGAATCGCATACCCTCTCTTGCCATCTGGTCGATGTTGGGGGTATGGATGTAAGGCTGACCGTAGCAGGCTAGATCGCCATATCCCATATCATCGCAGAGGATGAAGAGGATGTTGGGCTGCTGTACGTTCTGCTTGGCGCACACCAGGGTAGGCAGGCAAATCATGCCTACCCCAGTGAGCCATATTGTCTTGTTTGTCTTCATAAACTTCTGTTTTTGGATTCTACTCATCTATATTTAGAATCATCTACTTTTAGAATCTATTCATCTACTTTCGGAATCTATTCATCTACTTTCAGATTCTTGCGGTAGTTGGCGAGCAACTTCTTCAGTTCCTTCTCAATCTTCTGAGTGCCTGGCTTGCCGTAGATGTTGTGTAGCTCGTTAGGGTCGCTCTTGATATCATACAACTCCCAGTAGTCGATGTCGGCATCATCGGTGAAGTAGTTGATAGACTTGAGGGCATTGAAGCAGTTGTTCTCTCTTGTGCCAGGCTGTCCCTGGTACTTGTTTTCTACCACGGCTCTCTCGCCACCCTTACCGTAGAAGTGAATCAGCTTGTAACGCTCGGTGCGCACACCATCGTGCTTGCGGACAAGGTGATAGGTTGGGTAGTCGTAGTAGTGATAGTACAGGCTCTTGCGCCACTTCTTGACAGGTGCTCCGGCAAACAGAGGCTGGAGTGATGTTCCAGGCATGTACTTTGGCTTATCCAGACCAGCCAGGTCGATGAAGGTAGGAGCGAAGTCGATGTTCTGAACCATCTGGTTGCACTCGCTTCCCTCCTTGATGTGCTTAGGATAGCTGATGATGAGCGGTGTATGGAATGACTCCTCGTACATAAATCGTTTGTCGAACCAGCCGTGCTCGCCCATATAGAATCCCTGATCGGATGTATAGACGATGATGGTGTTGTCTGTGAGGTTGTTCTTGTCGAGATATTCCAGCAGTCTGCCCACGCTCTCATCTACAGAGGCAATCACGGCCATATAGTCGCGGATGTAGTTCTGGTATTTCCACTCGATCAACTCCTTGCCTGTCAGGTTCTTGCTCAGGAATTCACGGTTTCTTGGCATGTAGTAGGCATCGATGATGGCACGCTGCTGTGGAGTCATGCGGTTCATCTCGCCCATCAGTCCAGCATAGGAATCTCTACCCTCTGGAGTAGAAGGATCGTACATCTCTGGAACCTTCAGGTCGCGTACCATCTCCATATACTTGTCGATAGACATCTTCTGGGTAGATGCTGCAGAACCACGGGTCTCGTAATCATCCCAGAATGTCTCTGGCAACGGGAAGTTGACGTTGGCATACTTGCTTACATACTTGGTGTTTGGCATCCAGAGACGGTGAGGTGCCTTGTGGTGAACCAGCAGACAGAATGGCTTGTTCTTGTCGCGGTTGTTCAGGTACTCGATGGCATGGTCGGTGATGAGGTCGGTGGCATAGCCCATCTCCTGCTTGAAGTTACCGTACTGGCCGGTAGAAGCGAAGGTTGGGTTGTAGTACTGACCCTGGTCATCCAGAACGTGATAGTAGTCGAATCCCTTCGGACTGCATGACATGTGCCACTTGCCCACTACGGCAGTAGAATAGCCTGCCCCCTGCAGCAGTTCTGAGAAGAAGGTCTTGGTAGAGTCGATACCCTCGGCAAGCTGGCGCTGTCCGTTCTGGTGACTGTAAAGACCCGTCATCAGGCACGCACGGCTTGGAGTAGAGAGAGAGTTCTCTACGAAAGCCTCGTTGAATTTCATTCCCCTTTCAGCTAGGCGGTCGATGTTAGGTGTTGGTGCCAATTTAGAGATTGGACTACCGTATGCGCTGATGGCTTGCATGGCATGGTCATCACACATAATGTACAAGATGTTTGGTCGTTCTCCCTGAGCGAAGAGCGACAGCGGCATTACCTGCAAGGCAGCGAATGCCAGTAATGAACGATTGAGTTGATTTCGGTTGTTATTCATCATGATTCTGGTGATATATAGTTAATAATGAATGAATTGTCGATAAAAAGTAGAGGTTGATAAAATGCCAAAAAGGGGGGGCGCCATCAGTTGGCGCGCCCTCTCGTAATTCATATCATTACCCCCTTGCAAGGAGGTAACTTTGAACTCAGATTTGCTGCAAACTACAATTTGCCCCTTTGTGTCATAGGTCATTTTAAATTGTTCTCATATAGGTGTAGTAATATTTGCATTTTTTGTCATTAAGCTAAAAGCTAGAATGCAGCGATAATGTTGATATATGGGCACCTGTTCTGCACCGCCTAAGACGATGCGGATGCCGCTAGTCGTGATAGGTTTTATATTGTAAGCAACTTCTGTCGAGCTATCAGACACGCTCCGATGACACCGGCCTGGTCTTTCAGCTCAGAAGTGACGATTTGTGAATCTTCGTTCATGATGTTGAGCGAATACTTCTTGATTCCCATGTTCACTGGCAGGGTGAGATAATCGCCTGTGACAGACATTTCTCCGCCGATGACCAGCATCTCTGGGTTGAATATGTTGATGATGCCTGCCAGTTGCTTGCCCAGCTCATCTGCGATGTGTTGCAGGGTGGCGAGGCTCAGTACATCTTCCTTAGCAATGGCATCCATGATGTCTTCCAGCGTAAGCTCCTCTTTCTTCTTGAGTACCTTGTCCGAGAGAATGGATGGCTTGCCTGCCAGGATATTCTCCGTTAGTTTTCTCTTGAGTGCTCTGCCCGATACTTCTGTCTCCACGCAGCCAATCTTGCCGCAGTGGCAGATGATGTTGTTGTTGTAGGCGGTCATGTGACCGAATTCTCCAGAATATCCCGACTTGCCGTAGTACAGCTTGCCGTCGATGATGATTCCGATACCCAAACCCCAGCATACGTTGACGAAGATGACATCTTTCTTACCTTTACAGCATCCTTTGATAAACTCTCCGTAGGTCATACTGCGGGAATCGTTCTCGATGCAGGTTGGAAGCTCCAACAGTTCTGTGAGCTTCTCTGCCAGAGGTTCTTCCAGGAAATTGAACATATTGTAAGCTCTTCCTTCCAGAGGTCTCACGCGTTCTGCTACGTTGACGCAAACTTCCAGGATTTCTTCTCTTTTAATAGGTAGATTGTCGATAAAGACATTAATAATCTTTCCCATTTTGGCAAGGCTCTCAGGCGTATTCTCATACACATAAGGAACTTTCTGCTTCTCTGTGATCAGATTGCCACAGAAGTCGCTCACTGCCAAAGCGAGGCTGTCCATTTCCGGGTTCACACCAACAAAGTAACCTGCGGTAGGCTCCAGGTCGTAAACCATCGGGATTCGGCCAGCGGAATCGGCTTTCTTTCCGATCTCCCTGACAAGTCCCTGTCCCATCAGTTCATTCAGAGCGTTCGTCGTTGTCGGGAGGCTCACCCCTATACCCTTTGATAATTCAGGTATGGTAGAAGCACCCTTCGCTATGAACTGCTCTAGTAGTCGTCTAGGAACAGAAGGTTTTCGGTTGATGTTCTTAATATATTTTATTATGTCTTTAGCCATAACTAATTTTTTTTTGTTGCAAAGATACTCTTTTTTAAGTTTGGTACAATGATTTCTGAGTTAATAAAACTTAATTCGGGCTATTTTATTGCAAATTTCCTCTTCGGTGCTTCGTGATTTCTGTTTACACCTTATTATAATTATATATAGAGAGATAAGAGTGATTTTATCTGCAACCATTTCTTCAACCGATAAGCATTAAGTAGTCATAACTAACTGATATAATGGTAAAACTGACACTTATAAATAACGGGTTCTTGTCAATAAACTAAAAAAATAAAAGCGTTTTAGATTTATTAACCTAAAAAAGAAGGAAGTAATTGATAAAAGACGTATCTTTGCAAAATAAAATATTTTATTAAATATCCAACAAAAAATAAAAGATATTATTATCATGGTTTCTAACTAACATTAATATATATCTACTTTGCCTTCCAGCCCCAAAAAAGCTGGGGGGCAATTATTGCAACTAACACAATATTCAACTGTTATATGAAGAAAATCAACAAATTCTTAGGTTCGTTGGCAGCTTGCGCAGCGATGTTGGGGGGAGTCTCAACTCAGGCTGTAGCTGCAGATATTAATATTATCCCAGTGCCTGTGAAAACACAGGTGCAGAAGGGTGAGTTTGTATTGCCTCAAAAGGTAGTGATCTCTTATCAGACTGCGGATGGCAAGAACATCGCAGAGTATATGGCTGATAAGCTGAAGGCATCTACCGGCTATGATGTTACCGTAGGCGGCAAGAAGGGAAATATCTCTATCCAGATTTCTCCTTCCATGAAGATGGCTGAGGAAGGCTATCGCCTTACAGTTACCAGCAAGGGCGTAGTCATCAAGGCGAAGACCGGAAAGGGTGCTTTCTATGGTATGCAGAGCTTCATGCAGCTGCTGCCTGCACAGGTGGAGAGTGCTACCAAGGTGAGTGGCGTGAAGTGGGTGGCTCAGTGCTGTGACATCCAGGATGCGCCTCGCTTCGGCTACCGTGGCTTCCATCTCGATCCATGCCGTCACTTCATCACCGTAGAGAACGTGAAGAAGCAGCTCGACATCATGTCTATGTTCAAGGTAAACACCATGCACTTCCACCTCACTGAGGACCAGGGCTGGCGTATCGAAATCAAGAAATATCCTGAGCTGACTTCCATCGGCGGCTATCGCCTCCAGGGTGACGGTTCTACCTATGGCGGTTTCTATACACAGGAGGAAATCAAGGACATCGTGGATTATGCAGCCAAGCGCTATATCACCGTGATTCCTGAAATCGACCTTCCTGGCCACATGATGGCAGCAATCGCTGCTTATCCATCTCTCTCCTGCAAGGGCGAGCAGTGGACTCCTAGAATGGTTTGGGGTGTTGAGGATATCGTGATGTGTCCGGGTAAGGAAGATATGTTCAACTTCCTGGAGGATATCGTTCGCGAGGTAGTGCCTCTCTTCCCTGGCAAATATTTCCACATCGGTGGCGATGAGTGCCCTAAGACCAGCTGGAAGAACTGTCCTACCTGCCAGAAGCGCATCGAGGCTGAAGGCTTGCAGGCTGACGGCAAGCACTCTGCTGAGGAAAGACTCCAGAGCTACGTTATCAAGCGCATGGAGAAGATGCTGGCTAAGTACGACAGAAAGATCATCGGTTGGGATGAAATCCTCGAAGGTGGTTTGAGTCCTGATGCTACCGTGATGTCTTGGCGTGGAACATCGGGCGGTATTTCTGCAGCTTTGCAGAAGCACGACGTGATCATGACTCCAGGTAGCGGCGGTTTGTATCTCGACCACTATCAGGGCGACTACAAGATTGAGCCGGTTACTATTCCTAGTGCTCCTGCTTATCTCTCTAGAACATATAACTATGAGCCTGTGCCAGATACCATCAAGTCTCTGGGTCTGGAGAAGCATATCCTCGGTGTGCAGTGCAACAACTGGTCGGAGTATATGTACACCAATGCCAAGATGGAGTATCAGATGTATCCTCGCTCTCTCGCTCTCGCTGAGATTGCATGGTCACCAGCCAAGAAGAAGAACTTCACAGACTTCGCCCGCCGTGTAGATGCCAACAGCGTCCGCCTGGATGAGCGCCACGTACGTTATCATATCCCATTGCCTGAGCAGCCATACGGTTCTTGCGACAAGGTTGTGATTACCAAGGATACCCTAGTTACCTTCCAGACATCACGTCCGATGAAGATGGTCTATACCTTGGATGGTACTACTCCAACTCCAGCTTCTGCTGTCTATACCGAGCCTATCAAGGTGAGCGGCAACATGACCATCAAGATTGCTACCGTATTGCCTTCTGGCAAGATGAGCAAGGTGAGAACCATCGACGTAGAGAAGCAGAACTATGCTCCTGCTGTGAATGTAAGCGATACCAAGGCTGGCTTGCAGCTGCGCCGTATCAAGGGTAATTACCTGAAGGTGAATCAGTTGGATTTTGCTGATGCTGAGTGGCAGGACTGTGGTACTGTTACCAACCTGAACAAGATGAAGGTGAGCCAGCCAGACGATGCTGCTACCTTGCGTGGTGCCAACAACTATGGTGCGATTGCTGAGGGATTCATCAATGTTCCTGAGGATGGCGTTTACTATCTCTCTTCCCGCATGGAGCAGGTTTGGATCGACAACAAGCTCGTAATCAACAACGAGGGTGCTGTAAAGGCTGGTACCAACAGCGATAATGCTGTAGCGCTGGCTAAGGGTCTGCATCCAGTGAAGTTCGTTTATCTCTGCAATATCGTTGGTGGATGGCCATCTTGGTGGAGCAACCTCAACCTCGAAATGCGCAAGGATAATCAGAAGAAGTTCACATCAGTACAGGGAACTCAGTATTTCCACAAATAATGGATTCCATCATTAACTGATTACAAGTAAAATCAATAACTGATTAGGAATATGAATATCAGAACCATCGCAAATGTATCACTTTGCCTTGCCATGCTTTCGATGAGCAGTGGGGCGCTGGCTCAGAGTGAGTCTCGCTGGCAGAATGTGAACATCAATCAGCAGAACCGAGAGCATCGACGCGCCAATTTCTTCGCATTCGAGAATTTGGAGAAGGCTCAGAGTTTTGATAAGAAGAAGTCGGCCAACTACCTTTCCATGGAAGGTATGTGGAAGTTTAATTTCGTGAAGGACCATAACAAGCGTCCTGCCAACTTCTTCGCTCTGAAGTATGATGACTCACAGTGGAAGGATTTCCCTGTGCCTGGTTTGTTTGAGTTGAACGGATATGGTGATGCTACCTATAAGAATATCGGATATGCCTGGGCAACTCAGTTTGACCCGAACCCTCCTTACATCAGTGAGCTCAACAATTATACGGGTTCTTATCGCCGTACGTTCGAGCTTCCTAAGGACTGGAAGGGGAAGGATGTGTATTTCCACGTGGGTTCTGCCACCAGTAACCTGACTCTCTGGGTGAACGGCAAGTACGTGGGATACAGCGAGGATAGCAAGGTGGCTGCCGAGTTCAACATCTCTAAATATCTCAAGCCGGGAAAGAACCTTATTGCCATGCAGGTGATGCGATGGTGCGATGGTTCTTATTTCGAGGATCAGGACTTCTGGCGCTTCACGGGCATCGCCCGTGAGGTGTATCTCTATGCCCGTCCGAAACTGCATGCTGCTGACATCCGATTGAACGCTGCCTTGGAAAACAACTACCAGGATGGTGTGTTGAACTACAAGGTTTCCTTGAAGGGAGGAAAGACAGACGTTGCCATCACCTTGTGTGATAAGGATGGCAAGCAGATTGCACAGGCTACAGGTGCACAGGGCGTCATCAAGGTGCCAAAGGTAAATGCCTGGACGGCAGAGACACCTTATTTATATAAGGCGTACATCACCCTGAAGAACAAGCAGGGTGCCACAGAGGTGATTCCGCAAAAGGTGGGATTCCGCAACGTGGAAATCAAGAACGCACAGCTGCTCGTTAACGGACAGCCTGTGCTGGTGAAGGGTGCCGACCGCCACGAGATTGATCCGGACGGTGGATACGTAGTGAGCTTGGAACGCATGATTCAGGACATCAAGATCATGAAGCAGTTGAACATCAACGCCGTTCGCACCAGCCACTATCCATGTGATCCTCGCTGGTATGACCTTTGCGATGAATACGGTATCTACATCACCGCTGAGGCAAATCTCGAATCTCATGGTATGGGATATGAAGAGAAATCGCTCGCCAAGTTCCCTGAGTACATCGTGCCTCACATCGAGCGCAACGAGGGCAATGTGAAGCCGCTCATCAATCATCCTTCCGTCATCGTATGGAGCTTGGGTAATGAGGGCGGCTACGGCATCAACTTCGAGAAGGCTTACGACTGGGTAAAGGCGTGCGATCCAACCCGTCCTGCACAGTATGAGCGTGGCGGATACGACAGCAAGACTGATATCCACTGCCCTATGTACATCGGTTACGAGGAAAGTGAGAACTATTGTAAGGGCAACGGTACCAAGCCATATATCCAGTGTGAGTATGCTCACGCCATGGGTAACTCTGAGGGTGGTTTCAAGGAGTATTGGGATTTGATCCGCAAGTATCCTAAGTACCAGGGTGGTTACATCTGGGACTTCGTTGACCAGGGTCTGCGCGACAAGAGTCCTATCACCGGTAAGGAAATCTTTACCTATGGTGGTGATTACGGCCGCTATCCGGGCAGTGACTACAACTTCAACTGCAACGGTATCATCGCTCCTAACCGCCGTCTGAATCCTCATGCGTATGAAATTCAGTATGTTCTCCAGAACGTCTGGATCAAGGACTTTGATGCAGAGAACGGTTCTTTCAATGTCTATAACGAGTTTTTCTTCAAGAACATTGATGACCTGAACCTGACTGCTACCCTCTTTGCCAACGGCGTGAAGTTGACTACCGTAGCGATTCCTGATACCAAGGGCATTGCTCCACAGGCAACCAAGCTGGTGAAGAGCGAGGCGCTGAAGAGTGCCATCGAAAAGGCTGAGGCTGAGCACCCTACAGAGGAAATCACCATCAACTTTGCCTTTGCAAGTGATGGAAGTCAGCCTCTGGTTGACAAGGGTCAGGTGATGGCTCGCCAGCAGATTGTACTCAACGGATATGAGTTCGACAAGGTAGATGCTCCTGCCAACACCGGCAGCAAGATTGAGGTTGAGGAGACCAACAGCTATGTGAAGGTTTCTGCTGAGAGAATGTCGGTTACCATCGGCAAGAAGACCGGTATGATTGATTACCTCGATGTGGATGGCGAACCAATGTTGAAGTTCCGTGAGAGTATGACTCCAGAGTTCTGGCGTGCTCCTACCGACAACGACTACGGTGCTTCTCTCCAGAAGAAGATGAGAGTCTGGAAGAACCCTCAGATGAACCTGAAGTCGTTCGACAAGAGTGAGAGCAAGGACAGCATAGTGCTGACAGCCATCTTCGAGATGCCTGAGGTGAAGGCTGAACTGATGCTCCGCTACCGTATCAATGCGGCTGGTGAAGTGGCTGTTACCGAGAAGATGACAACAGACAAGGAGGCTAAGGTAGCTGATCTGTTCCGCTACGGTATGCAGTTGCAGATGCCTGCATCATTCTCTAAGTTGGAGTACTATGGTAGAGGTCCGGAGGAGAACTACATCGACCGTCACTCTTCATCTTTCATCGGAAAGTATGAAGCTAACGTGAAGGATGAGTATTATCCATACGTCCGTCCACAGGAGAGTGGTAACCATACAGACATCCGCTACTTCTCTATCTTCAATCCAACCACCGGCAAGGGAATCACCTTCGAGGGCTATGCTCCTATGGAGTGCAGTGCCATCCCTTATCTGGTAGAGGATCTGGATGCAGGTATCGAGAAGGAGCATGCCTGGGGACAGCACAGCGGCGACCTGGTAGAAAAGGGTCTCGTACAGTTGCACATCCAGCAGCGCCAGTTTGGTCTGGGTTGTATTGACAGTTGGGGTTCTTCGCCAATGGAGAAGTACCGTATGCACTATCAGGACCGCTGCTTCAGCTTCGTAATTAAAGCTAAGAAATAAGATATTTACACATTAGTGTATTCATGTAATTCATCAGATAAGTGCTCTACTTGCAGGGATGCAAGGGGGCACTTTTTCTGTTTTATGGGGGAAAAGTTTAAAAATAGATTAAATCCTTTGTTGATTCCCCCTTTTTTTCTTATTTTTGCAAGTCTAACAAAATATAATGGCAAACATAAGATAATTAAGATAATGGCAAACGATAACAAAGGTCTTACGCCGATGATGCGACAATTCTTCGAGATGAAATCCAAGCATCCTGAGGCTTTGCTGCTTTTCCGTTGTGGCGACTTCTACGAAACTTACTGCGAAGATGCGGTGGAGGCTTCCCGTATTCTCGGCATCACCCTGACCCGAAGAAACAACGGCGGTGCTACGGGCAGCATCGAGATGGCGGGATTCCCTCATCATGCACTCGATACTTACCTGCCTAAACTCATCAGGGCTGGAAAGCGAGTTGCCGTATGCGACCAGCTGGAAGACCCGAAGAAGAAACGCCAGGAAATCAAGGGCAAGAAGGGATTGAGCCAGATGGACAAGATGGTGAAGCGTGGCATTACCGAACTCGTTACTCCAGGTGTGGCAATGGGCGACAACGTGCTCAACTACAAGGAAAACAACTTCCTGGCTGCCATCCACTTCGGTAAGACTTCCTGCGGCGTAAGCTTCCTCGATATTTCTACCGGTGAGTTCCTCACCGGCGAGGGAACCTATGATTATGTAGAGAAACTGATGGGCAACTTCATGCCGAAAGAGGTGCTCTACGACCGTGCCCGAAAGAATGATTTTGAGAAATACTTCGGTACCAAATACTGTACCTTCGAACTCGATGATTGGGTTTTCACCGAGCAGACTGCGATGCAGAAACTCCTGGGACACTTCAAGACCAAGTCGTTGAAAGGCTTCGGTGTGGAGCATCTCAAGAATGGTGTCATCGCCAGCGGTGCCATCATGCAGTATCTGGAGATTACCCAGCATACGCAGATCAACCATATCACGGCGCTTTCACGCATCGAAGAGGATAAGTTCGTGCGCATGGACCGATTCACCATCCGAAGTCTGGAGCTGGTGGCTCCGATGCAGGATGACGGCCTGTCTCTGCTCAACGTCATCGACCGTACCGTAACGGCAATGGGTGGACGAATGCTCCGCCGCTGGCTGGTATTCCCACTGAAGGATGTACGTCCTATCAACGAGCGCCTCGACATCGTGGAGTATTTCTTCAAGGAGCCGGAGTTCCGTCAGCTTCTCGACGACCAGCTTCATCGCATCGGCGACCTGGAGCGTATCATTTCCAAGGTAGCCGTGGGCAGAGTATCGCCAAGAGAAGTGGTGCAGCTGAAGAATGCACTCGAAGCCATCCAGCCCATCAAGGTGGCTTGCCAGCATGCCAAGAACGATGCCCTGAAGCGAGTGGGAGAGCAGCTCAACGTATGCGAAACCCTGAAGGACCGCATCGCCAGGGAGATTCAGCCTGATCCACCTCAGCTTGTCAACAAGGGCGATGTGATAGCCGATGGCTATAATGCAGAACTCGACGATCTGCGTTCCATCAGCCGTCATGGCAAGGATTATCTTCTGAAGATTCAGGAGCGGGAAATAGAAAAGACGGGCATCAGCAGTCTGAAGGTAGGATATAATAATGTATTCGGTTATTATCTGGAGGTGAGAAATACCTTCAAGGATAAGGTGCCTGAGGAGTGGATCCGCAAGCAGACGCTGGCGCAGGCTGAGCGTTATATTACTCAGGAACTCAAGGAATACGAGGAGAAGATTCTCGGTGCCGATGAGAAGATTCTGATTTTGGAGGCGCAGCTCTTTAACGAACTGATTGCTGCCATGCAGGAGTATATTCCTCAGATTCAGATCAATGCCAACCTCATCGCCCGTATGGACTGTCTCCTGTCTTTTGCCAAGGCTTCGGATGAGAACCGCTATGTGCGCCCGGTTATTGATGATTCGCAGATACTGGATATCAAGCAGGGACGTCATCCTGTGATTGAAACCCAGTTGCCGCTGGGCGAGCGATACGTGCCAAACGATGTGTTGCTCGACACCGAGAAGCAGCAGGTGATGATGATTACCGGTCCTAACATGGCGGGTAAATCTGCCTTGCTCCGCCAGACGGCGCTCATCGTGCTGCTGGCTCAGGTGGGCTGCTTTGTACCAGCCGAGAGTGCAAGGGTGGGTCTGGTGGATAAGATCTTCACCCGTGTGGGAGCCAGCGACAACATCTCGCTGGGTGAATCTACCTTTATGGTGGAGATGACGGAGGCTGCCAACATCCTGAACAATGTGTCGCCCCGCTCCTTGGTACTCTTCGATGAGTTGGGTCGTGGAACTTCTACCTACGATGGCATTAGCATCGCCTGGGCTATCGTGGAATATCTTCATGAGCACAAGAAGGCGCAGGCTCGTACGCTCTTTGCCACTCATTATCACGAGTTGAACGAGATGGAGAAGAATTTCCCTCGCATCAAGAACTTCAACGTGAGTGTGAAGGAGGTGGATGGCAAGGTTATCTTCCTGCGCAAGCTGGAGCCGGGTGGCAGTGAGCATTCCTTCGGTATTCATGTGGCAGAGATAGCCGGAATGCCGCGCAGCATCGTGAAACGTGCCAACGATATTCTGAAGCAGTTGGAGCAGGATAATGCTGGAGTTGGCGGTGCCGGCAAGCCTAACGTGCAGCATCTGGATGAGCCTAAGGAGGGAGTTCAGCTCAGCTTCTTCCAGTTGGATGACCCTGTATTGAGCCAGATAAGGGATGAGATACTTGGCTTGGATGTGAACAATCTCACGCCAGTTGAGGCTCTCAATAAGCTCAATGACATCAAGAAGATTCTGCTGGGGAGATAAAATGCTCTGGCAGCCACACTCTTGTCGCTGCTGGGATTCTCTTCTTGCGAGTACTAGACAACATCAAGCAGTATGCCGATCCTCATCAAGTGTTTGTCATCGTAACGGGTGGCGAACCCTTGATGCGTGAAGACATTGCCCAGTGCCGCCACTTCCGCTATTGCCTAGGCAGTGGTATGCACTTGCGTGATGATGAGGGAAGGCTCATCATGTGCCCGCTGCATAGGTTGAAATAAGTTTTTTATTAGATAAATTTATTCAACCGTATAGGCGAAATTGTTTTTAAGACTAGAAGAAAGTTCCGTTCAAAATCATTGAACGGACATTCAAAACAATTGAACGTACATTCAAAACAATTGAATGGACATTCAATGTCACTGAACGAAACTTTCTACTAACTCTAGAAACATTTTCCTTTAAAGGTAGATAGTAATTCCTTTAAGGGAAGAATTATGTCGAACTTAAGGACATTGATGTCTGAAAGGATGTTCTTTTTCTTATTTTATAGGGTGATAGTATTTTTATGGGATATTGATATCAGCTCAGCTAATAATTACTAAAAGTTACCTTAAGGTAAGTTACCTTTGGGTAACTTTTTGTATATTTGCAGGTGATACGAATGTTGTAAAACAGATAAAACGAATTTAATAAGAAGAATATGGCAGTATTTCAATCTCCTTTTCAGTTTGGTACATTGGCTACCGAAGAGAATTTTATCGACCGAACGGAAGACAGGGCATTGCTCAAGCAACTCCTGGCTTCCCATATCAACGTGATGCTCATTTCTCCACGTCGATGGGGAAAATCGTCGCTTGTCAAGAAGGCGATGACGGAACTGAGTGCGGAAGATAAGGAGGTGAGAATCTGCTATATAGATGCTTTCAGTATCGGCTCGGAAGCTGAATTCTATCGCACTTTTGCCAGTCAGGTCATAGCCAGCGCTTCTTCCAAGATAGAACGTTGGATAGAGGATGCCAAGAAGTTCTTGACGGGTGTAGTTCCGCAGATAGTAGTTAACGACCAGATTACGGACTTTGTGGCTTTCGACCTGAAGTTTGTTCCGCAAGAAAGAGATAAGATGGCGATTCTCCAATTGCCTGAGTTGCTGGCGAAGGAAAAGGGAATCAGGATTATCGTGTGCATTGATGAATTTCAGCAGTTGGCTAATCTCCCGGAATATAAGGATATGGAGGGCAAGATGCGCTCAGTATGGCAACAGCAGCAGTTGACCTCTTATTGCCTTTATGGCAGTAAGCGCAATATGATGCTCAATATCTTCAATAATTCCAACAGTCCGTTCTATCGTTTCGGACAGGTTATCTTCATGCAGAAGATAGCCAAGGAGCATTGGATTCCTTTTATCTTATCATCTTTTGAGAAGACCGGCAAGCGAATTTCTGAATCTTTTGCCCGCAGGATTTGCGATGTGGTGGAGTGTCATTCCTGGTATCTGCAGCAGTTGTGCTATTTTATTTGGAGCTTTACGGTTTCTGAGGTGACGGAAGAAGTGTTCTCTCTTGGTCTCAAGCAGGTATTGAACATCAATACCCCGATGTTTCAGAACGATACGGAAAATCTCAGTTCTACCCAGATAGAGATGCTCAAGGCGATAGCTGATGGTGAGCAGCATTTCTCATCACAAGCAGTGAAGCAGGTGTATAATCTGGGTAATCCCAATACGATAGTTAAGAACAAGAAGATTCTTCAGAACAAGGATATCATAGAGAAGCAGAAAGCTGATTTTGTATTTGTTGATCCGATTTATCGTCTGTGGTTTAAGGAAGAGTATTGCTAAATGGCAGAAAAGGTTCTTGGTGACACCAGTGTCATAAGTGTCATCCGTCATTCCTAAGTAAGTTACTTAGCTATAGTAACCAAGTCACTTAGCTATCATAAGTAAGTTACTTAGCCGTCAAAAGCAAGTCTCTTTTACCATTTGAATTAATCATCTTTCTGAGCTAATCATCAGAAAAAGAAAGAAAATCCGTGAGAAACCGTGAATAACCGTGAGAAACCGTGAATGCCGGATTCTCAGGGTTGTATCTTTGCATTGTGATTCAGAAAGGACTACAGGCAATGCGCAGCGCTACTTGACTTTGTTCAGATGAAAGTTCTGCTTTTTTCTAATTTTATAGAGACATTCTGTTGTAGTTTCTTTATTTTTTCGTACTTTTGCAAAAAAAAGAGAGGAATGAAAGAAAAGGTCATATTTTTATTGTTAATCATCATGCTTCTTGCATCTTGTGCAGGAAACAGGAAGTATGATGATTTGATGCAACGGGCAGATAGCATCATGAATGTTAATGACGACTCAGCGAAGGTTGCCATCCGGATGCTTGATGGGGTCAAATCCCAGTTGCCCGAGTTTACCCAATCGCAAAAGATGCGCTATGAGTTGTTGCGTCATAAGGCGATGAACAAGGCATACATTTCCTTTACTTCTGATAGCATAATGAAGGAAGTAGTGGATTATTACGATCGTCATGGTTCAGCTAACGAGCGGATGCTTGCCAACTATGTGTTGGGATGTGTGTATAGAGATTTGCGTGAGGCACCATTGGCTTTGGAGTATTACAACAAGGCTACGGAGCAGGCAGATACTACTGCCGTAGATTGTGATTATGGTACATTGGCTAGGGTATATAATCAGATGGGGTTGCTGTTTGGTAAGCACTATTTGATTACTCAAGAATTGGCAGCATACGAAAAAGGTAGCAAATATGCACTTCAGGCTGGTGACACTCTCAATACAATTAGATATTATCAAAATAGGATGGGGTGTTTTGTCATTTTGGGAAAAATTGATTCTGCAATCAATGTTAATTTGAATGCAGCAAAGATGTTTAAACGTATTGGGAAAAATGACGATGCCGCAATAGCCTTTGGTAGTAATTATGGTCTTTATTTACAGCAAGGAGATGTTAAGAAGGCGCAAGAAGCCTTCAAGGTTTATCTTAAAACTGGTTGTGAGGAAAATATGGAGTATGAAGATTCTAAAGCTTATATCTTGAGCGAAAGAGGTTTGTACTATATGTTTGTGAATCAATTAGATTCTGCTTACAATGATTTGAGTCAGAGTTTAAACCTTTGCAAATCCTATAGCAACAAAGCTAATACAACAAAGGCTTTGGCTCAGTATTATTCTAAAGTGAATCAGCCTAAGATGGCAGCGGCTTTTGCTTTGAAGAGTCTGGAGTATCAAGACTCTGATTTTATAGAAACAAGAAACACCCAGTTACAGCAACTTCAGGGGATGTATGATTATGGCAGGCATCAGAAATTAGCTGTTCAGGCAGAGAAAAAGGCAATGCAGAGGAATCATATTATATATATATTGGTAATCGCCTGTATTGCAATTCTTGTAATATCAGCTTATATATATAGAAGAGGTATACTTTTGAAGAAGAAGAGAATAGCGGCTACCCAGCTTCTGTATGAAGATAGTTTGCTTAAGCTACAAAAACTTCAAGAGGAATTGGCTCAGCTCCGAAAAGAGAAAGATGATACGGTGTCTTTGGTTATTCGTGAGAAAGAAGAAGCAATCAGTAAATTAAAGGAAGAAGTAAAGGACATTCGGGCGAAGTTTTCTAATCCTCTTTTGTCGGATGCCGATATCATTTTGAGAAATTCTTCGATATACAAGAAGTTCCGCTATATAGAAATGCATCCTATGGAGAAATTGGATCAAGAAGATTGGAATGAATTGGAAACTACTGTAGAACGATTTATTCCGTCCTTTATTCCATTGTTAAAAGAACGATTGAGTGAGAAGGAATATCATATATGTCTATTGGTGAAGTTTGGTTTTTCTACATCATTTATTGCGACTCTACTAGAAATCACCTCATCAGGTGTGTCTGCTTCACGCAAAAAAATGTTGGAAAAACTATGTAATCGAGTCGGAACGCCAAAGGACTTTGATGAATACATTCGGAAAATACAATAGTTGTGTGGTTATTTAAATAATTGAAAATTAGCAGAATAGCAGGTTACTAAATTTTTGCTAAATTTTTAAAGGGCATTTCGTTTGGATGTTTCAGTGCAAAGTTATACTTTTGCAAACGATTAAAAAATAATTGGATATGAAACATTTTATGTTATTATTAATTCTTGGGGGAGGCTGTCCGAAAATTTAATTAGGGAAGCAAACAACTGAATTGAGCATTTT